>Ga0209211_10001953_pt1 | contig 36965 bp, 34 predicted proteins | sample RifGroA2_FD_183992 | JGI IMG/M metagenome (GOLD analysis project Ga0209211, IMG submission 183992) | Groundwater microbial communities from Rifle, Colorado, USA - Groundwater A2 (SPAdes) (version 2) | ecosystem: Environmental > Aquatic > Deep subsurface > Groundwater | place: Rifle, Colorado... | reverse complement strand
AGGAAGAACATGACACCGAAGAAGAATACGATTATGATGAAAAAACAGGTATGCCGATCGGAGGGTCGGGTTTGCTGAATACGGATAAAAAACAAGAAGAAAAAGAAGAGAAAAAAATACTAAAACCTGGGGAAAAGATAAAGTTCGGATAATAACAATGCAAAAAAAGTTTTTTTCAAAATTTGCCGCTCTGCTGATTTTAACGGCAGGGGCGGTTTTTCCTTTTTGGACTAACGCTTCGGTCTACATCAGCGAGATAATGTATGACCTTGACGGCAGTGACGACAAAAAAGAGTGGATTGAAATTTACAATGATGCTGGCGGTGAAATTAATTTAAAAGATTGGCGATTTAACGACGGCTCCAGTCATATTTTAAACGAACCACCCGCAAACGGCGGAACAGGTTCGCTGGTTTTGTCCGCTTATAGTTACGCCATATTGTCTTCAGACGCAACGACAACGGTAGTCAACTATTCGGCATATTCTGGCACTATTATAGACACGGTAATGAGTTTAGGAAACACAGCTGAAACGCTCAAAATAATTGACGCAAGCGGGGCGATAATAGACACAGTTTCTTATAATTCTTCAATGGGAGCTAATGGCGATGGCAATTCACTTCAAAAAATAAATGGTGCTTGGTTAGCTGTGGCGCCAACGCCCGGTTACACTAACGCTTCAAGTAATCAAAATTCCAATTCCAGTTCTCAAGAAAGCTCTTCGGCGAGTAATTCTTCATCGGCGTTTTCGTCTTTCAGCTCTCAAACTATCGCTTCAGGAAGCGTTGCTTACAATTACAAAAACGAGCAGATTTCCGCCATGGCTGGGGAAGACAAGACAGTCGTGGCGGGAGCGGATGTTGTTTTGGAAGGAAGCGCTCTGGGTTTTAAAAAAGAGCCGCTGGAAAACGCCAAATATCTCTGGAATCTTGGCGATGGTAGTTACAAAGAGGGGAAGAATATCCGGCATATTTACAAATATCCCGGCAATTATATCGCCGTGCTTAATGTTTCGTCCGGAGATATTTCGGCGTCGGACAGAGTGAACATAAAAGTTATCCCGAACGAATTGCAAATTATTGACGCCAAAAATGAGTTTATAAAATTGAAAAACAAGTCCGGCGTTATCCTTGACATTTCCGGCTGGTTTTTAAAAGCTGGCGGAGTGACATTTAAATTTCCGGATTATTCTTTAGTCGCAGCCAATTCGGAGTTGATAATTTCTTTCGATGTTTCCGGCATTAAATTCGCCGGCAATAATTTTTCGGCGGAAATATCATACCCCAACGGCTCGCTCGCTTTTTCTTACCCGCCTGCCCTGCCTACCGGTCAGGCAGGCGGCGAGGCAGGCCCGCCTGCCGGTATTTTTTCCTCTTCGTCTTCAATTTCAAAACCGAAAGAAATAATTTTATCCAAACCGCCGGAGAAAAAAGTGGAAGTTGCTTCAATAGTTTTCCCAAAAAATAATTCAAGTTCATCAGCCACGGGCGATAAAAAATTGTCTGCCAATGAGGCAGGTCTTGCCAGCGTGATAACTATCGGGGAGAAAAATAATTCTGGAAACAAAATATGGCTTATTTTAGCCGTAATTACGGGAATAATCGGCGGCGCGGGAGTTTTTTTGGCAAGGAAAAATAACCAATCACCAAAAAATTAATATATTGCGAATTTAAAAATTTAAAAATGTTACCGTTCCCAAGCGATCGCTGTTTATCGGTAACATTTAATTTTTGTATAGTGATATAGTTTGTTCCAACATTTTTTCCAGCGAAAATTCTTTTTGAATTTTTTCGCGCAGATTTTTGGCCAGATTTTCGCAGAGAGTCTTGTCTTTAATCAATTTTTTAATGGCAACAGAGAGTTCTTCCGGATCGGCCGGGGGAATAAGCAAACCTTCTTTTCCGTTTTCAATTATTTCCGGAATCCCGCCGACATTGGAGGCGATAACCGGCAGTCCTGCCAAACCGGCTTCCAAAACCGCATAAGGCAGACCTTCTTTTAAGGATGGCAAAACGAAAATATCAAAATTTTTAAGATATTTTGAAGCATTGGGGATGTTGCTGATTATGTTTAATTTTATATCCGGGAATTTTTTGCTCGCTTCTATTAGATATTTATGACCTTTGTTTTTTGTCGCTTCGCCTATGGTGCCTATTACCAGAGACTCGGTCTCTAAGCCCAACTTAGAGACCGAGTCTCTAAGTTGGGCGCGCGCTTCTTTTTTTGATAGAAAGTTATAATCCGCCGGATTTATGCCAATATGAATGACGGTTAATTTTCGCGCCGGCGCGATTTTATTTTTTATCGCTTCGTTGTAATCATTTTGCGAAACGCAAATAACTTTGTCGTAAAAAAGGCAGGTGATTTTGCTGGCCAGTTTTATCAGACTGATCTGCCATCTCGGCCGGCTTTCCAAAAAGGCCCAGCCGTGAACGGTGAAAATAGCGGTTAATCCGCCTCTTGGCGGTTTAACCGCCAAATAATTATCAGAAAGCGGTGAAGCCTTTTCTCCTTCTCGGTCATAAGGGGAAGTCATACGAAAAGGCTTCACCGCTTTCTTTATTGCTGTATAAAACAAAATTGCCACTCCGGCCGTTCCGCCCGCTTTAGAACTGGAAACATGGACGATATCCGGCTTGGTTTTGAACAAAATTTTTAGAATTTCAAAAAAAGAAAATATTTCTTTCCAAAAATTTATGTCTCTTTGGAAACTTTTTATTTCCAGATACGGCAAATCGGCGGATATTATCTTTTCCGCCATTGTTCCTTTACCGCCGCCCGCTATGACCGGCTCAAACGAGCCTTTTGGCAGATTGGCCGCCAAATCAAAAACATATTTTTGCGCTCCGCCCCAGACGGATTTAGTGATAATAAATAAGACCTTTTTTGTTGATTTATCGGGCATTTTATTGTATTATTGACAATATAACATATTTATGGATTTTTCTAAAGACAGCTTGTCCGCCAGCTGGCGGAGCAAAAAAAGAGTCCTGATTTTTTCTTTGGCTTACGCGCCATTTGTGAGCGGAGCAGAATTGGCAGTGAAAGAAATTACAGACAGGATTAAAGATATTGATTTTGACCTGATAACTCTGCGATTCAACCGGAAATGGCCAAAAAGCGAAAAGATTGGCAACGTTAATGTTTATAGAATCGGCGGGGGAAAATTATTTTTCCCTTTTTTCGCTTTTTGGAAAGCCCGCCAACTTCACAAGAAAAACGGTTACGATTCGGTCTGGTCCATAATGGCCAATCGCGCCGGATTCGCCGCTTTGTTTTTCAAATTCTGGCATCCGAAAGTGAAATATTTGCTGACTCTCCAAGAAGGAGACACTTTGGACTATCCGGAAAAAAGAATGGGTTTAGCTAAAATTTTTATCGGCGGATTGTTTAAAAAAGTTTTTACCAAGGCCGACTATATTCAGGCTATCAGCAATTATCTGGCTGATTGGGCAAGAAATATGGGAGCGAAAGCGCTCGTTGAAGTGGTGCCGAATGGAGTAGATTTAAACAATCTAAAATCTAAAATCTCAAATCTAAAAAATGCAGATAAAAATTCAAAAGTGATTATTACTACTTCAAGGTTGGTGCGTAAAAACGGAATTGATACGCTTATCAAAGCCATGGCAGAGTTACGTGTTCAACATCGAATGTCTAACATCAAGTTGCAAATTCTTGGTGATGGTCCTGACGAGAAAAAATTAAAAGACTTGGCTAAAGAGTTAAAAGTTGACGATATTGTCCAGTTTTTGGGACATATTGAGCCCGAATATGTTTATGAATATTTGACGGTAGCGGATATCTTTGTAAGACCGTCGCGAAGCGAAGGTTTAGGCAGTTCGTTTTTGGAAGCGATGGGCGCCGGTTTGCCGATAATAGGCACAAAGATGGGAGGAATCCCCGATTTTCTTAAAGACGGCGAGACGGGCTTATTTTGCAAAGTTGACGATCCGAAAGATTTGGCGGAGAAGATAAAAAAACTGATGATGGACGAAGATTTAGCCAGACGGATAGCCGAAAATGGCCGCCGTTTAGTTTTGGAAAAATATGATTGGAATGATATTGCTCAAAGAATGGAAGAAATATTTGCGAAGTTGCTTAAAAAACAAGAAGAGTTATAATAAAGTGGACATACAAGTCTATAATAAATGAACACAGTAATCAAAAATAGGAGTTTTAGGGCATCTGCCGGCAATCGGCTGGCCACTCTCGCTTCTCGCGGAGAGACGGTTTTTCACTCCGGCGACTTGGCGAATCTTTGGGGCATTCAAAACAAGAGCACTTTAAACAAGACACTTTTAAGATATTCCGCAAAAAAATTTATCCACCGAATTTATAAAGGATTGTATTCGCTAAAAACAATAAACGAGATTGATCCGTTTCTTTTAGGCGTGAAGGCTATCCATTCTCCGGCTTATGTTTCCTGCGAGTCCGCGCTTTATGATAATGGCGTTTTAAATCAGCCGCCACGGGAGATAACCCTGATAAGTTCTTTTTCCAGACGGTTTTCCGTTGGCGGTGTCAAATATCGTTCAAGAAAAATGAAGGACGAATTTCTTTTCAACGATGCCGGCATAGAAATGAAAAACGGGGTCCGCATGGCGTCGGTTTCGCGGGCTGTTGCCGATATGCTTTATTTTAGTCCTCGGAAATATTTTGACGCGCGGGATTCCGGTCTTATTGATTGGCGCGAGGTAAAGAATATAATTGACACCGCGGGTTATGAAATTAAGTTGCCAAAAAACGCGCTATGATGATATTGCCTGATAAAAAAGACGCCATTCATAAAGCTTGGCTGTATAGAATAGTTGAGGCTGTGGCGGACGACGCGTGTCTTGCCGGAGTTTTGTATTTCAAAGGAGGCACTTGCGCCTCAATGCTCGGTTGGCTGGACAGATTCTCGGTTGATCTTGATTTTGATTATGCCGGAGACGAGAAAAATATTCCAAAAACAAGGGAAATTTTGGAAAAAATGTTCGCCAAAATGGGATTGATTGTAAAAGATAAAAGCAAAAATGGAATCCAATATTTTTTAAAATATGATAACGTCGATTCCGGCAGAAGAGTGTTAAAAATCGATGCTTCTTTTCCTCTTTTTCACTCCAGCAAGTACCGGCCGGAAAGATTCTTGGAGATAGACAGGATTTTGACATGCCAGACGAAAGAAACGATGTTTGCCCACAAACTCGCGGCCGTTATTGACAGATTTGACAAAACGGGCGGCATCGCGGGAAGAGACATATACGACATTCATCGCTTTTTTATGAATGGCTGGAAATATGACGAGGAGGTGATAAAAGAACGAACCGGCAAAGACACTCGAAAATTTCTTGGTGAACTTTGCGATTTCATAGAGCGAAAGGTGGCGGAAAAACACATAGATGAAGATCTTAATCCGCTTCTTCCAGCCAGTAAATTCGCCCTAGCGCGCAAGACGCTGAAAAGAGAAACTTTGACATTGATAAAAGATGAAATAAAGAGATTGCAATATGACAACAAGTAAAAATATCTTGATCTGCACCGGCATTTATCCGCCGGATGGTGGCGGGCCGGCCACTTACAGCAAGTTACTTTTTGACGAGTTGCCGAAACGGGGAGTCGGAGTAAAAGTTTTAAGTTTCGGCGCGGTGCGACATTTGCCGAAAGTCGTCAGACATTTTATTTATTTTTTCAAGGCGCTGAAAATGGGCAAAAAATCCGATGTTATTTTTGCTCAAGATCCGGTCAGCGTCGGCTTGCCGGCGATGCTGGCGGCCAAGATTTTGCGGAAAAAGTTTGTTTTGAAAGTGGTGGGGGATTACGCCTGGGAGCAATTTCAACAAAAATCCGAAATCCGAAATCCGAAATCCGAAACAAATCCAAAATTCAAAACATTAGAAGAATTTCAAACAGAAAAATTTGACATAAAAACGGAAATACGAAGAAAAATTCAAAAATATGTCGCCAAAAACGCTTATAAAATCATTGTCCCAAGCAATTATCTGAAAAACATTGTTTTAAAATGGGGAATTGACGAGAATAAAATAAAGGTGATTTATAACGCTTTTGAAGCCCCTGCTTTGGAAGAAACAAAAGAGGAGTTAAGAAAAAAACTTAATTTATCGGGAACGATTTTAATATCAGCCGGACGGCTGGTTCCCTGGAAAGGGTTTGATAAGATTATAGAAATTATGCCGGAAATAATTAAGGAAATTCCCGACGCCAAGCTTTACATAATCGGTTCTGGACCGGAGCGCGAAGAACTTGAGTTGAAAGTCAAAAGTTTAAAATTGCAAGACAAGGTAATTTTAACGAATCAGTTGGCGCATAAAGACACATTGGAATATCTTAAAGCCAGCGATGTTTTTGTCCTCAATACCGGCTATGAGGGCTTTTCTCATTTTTTGCTGGAAGCGATGGCGATGGAAATACTGATAATCACCACAAAAGTCGGCGGGAACGTGGAATTGATAGAAGACGGCAAAGAAGGAATTCTAGTAGAATATAACGACAAAGAAGAATTAAAGAAAAAAATAATTGAATTAATTAAAAACAAAACATTAAAAAAAGAACTGACGGAAAACGCAAAACAAAAAGTAGCGGAATTTGGCAAAGAAAGAATGATAACAGAAACAATAAAAATATTAACAAGATGAAGATATTAAATTTAAGCTTGGATAAATCAATACTGGATAGAAATTCCAAAGCGGCAAGGAGGATTGTTGAATACGGCAATTTGGCCGATAGGTATATTATTGTCGTTCCGGACAAGGATTACAAAGAAATCAGGCTTTCGGAAAAAGTTTTTGTCTATGGTTCCGGCGGAGGCAATAAAATTTTTCAATTGATAAATGTTTACAGGGCGGCTAAAAAGTTATTAAGGCGAGGGGAATTTGACGTTATTACCGTGCAAGACCAGTACTACTTGGCTTTGGTTGGGCGGATTTTGGCAAAAAAGTTTAAAATCGGTCTGGAATTGCAGATTCACGGTTTTGAAAAATATTCCGGATTGAGAAAAATTATCGCGGACTTTGCGATACCAAGAGCAAGCGCCATCAGGTGCGTAAGTTTGAGACTAAAAAAATATTTAATAAACAACTTTGGCGTTCAAGAAGAAAAAATAACGGTGGTGCCGATATATAGCGAGTCTGTAAAGTTCGTAAAGTCAAAAGTTCATAAAGCTAATAACGAAGATAATAAATTTATTTTTCTGACGGTAGGAAGATTGGTGCCGGTAAAAAATGTCGTTTTGCAAATAAGAGCGATGGCAAAATTAGTTGAAAGTGAAAAGTCTAAAGCCTGCCTCGCCGGCAGGCAGGTTGAAAGCAAGAAAATTGAATTATGGATAGTCGGCGACGGACCGGAAAGAAAAAATCTGGAATTGAAAATTAAAAATTATAAATTGCAAAATTATGTTAAGTTTTTTGGCTGGCAAAATAATCCGGAGGAATTTTACTCTAAAGCCGATGCGTTTTTACTGACATCGGATTATGAGGGCTGGGGGATGGTGGTAATTGAGGCGGCAAGTTACGGCTTACCTGTTATAATGACTGATGTCGGTTGCGCCGGAGAATTGATTGAAAACGAAAAAAGCGGACTGATTATCCCAGTGGACAATCAGATTAAACTGGAAGAAGCGATGACGAGAATAATTAATGACGATAACCTGCGAAAAAGTTTGGCAGAAGGCGCTCTTTCGGCCATAAAAAATTTGCCCAGCAAGGAAGAAACCCTGTCTTTGTATAAGCAAAGCTGGGAAAAAGCGATGGTTTATTAAAATTAAATCATTGGTAACTGAACCCCTTTTATTTTTTTAAAAACAATATATTATATAATAATTATGAAAAATAGAATTTTGATAACAGGCGGGGCGGGTTTTATAGGAATAAATTCTGCGAGGCATTTTTTAAACAAAGGATGGGAAGTGGATATTTTGGATAATTTTTCCAGAAAGGGGACTGATTTGAATATAAAATGTCTTTTAGATGAATATCCGCATAGCAACATAAAAATAATAGAAGCCGATATTGTTAAAGATTACCCCATTCTGTGCGAAGCTGTTTCAAGTGTTGATGTTGTGTTGCATTTGGCTGCCCAAGTGGCCGTTACTACATCAATTATTAATCCAAGGCATGATTTTGAAACAAACGCCATGGGCTCTTTTAATGTTCTTGAATCGGTTAGAAATTTAAAAAATAGGCCTATAGTTTTATACGCTTCTACCAATAAAGTATACGGATGTCTTGGCCATCATTCCGTAAAAGAGATGGACAAACATTATAGATTCCATCATGACGAGATTCATGAGTATGGCATACATGAGAATGAAAACCTGGATTTTCATTCGCCGTACGGGTGTAGCAAGGGCATTGCCGATCAGTATTTTATTGATTATGGCAGAATTTACGGTCTCAAAACGGTTGTTTTTAGACAATCTTGTATTTATGGGCCGCATCAGTTTGGAATAGAGGATCAGGGTTGGGTGGCATGGTTTGCCATCGCTACGCTTTTAGACAGAGATTTAACTATATATGGCACCGGCAAGCAAGTCAGGGATATTTTACATGTGAAAGACCTTGTTGAACTTTATGAATCAGCTATAAATAACATAGAAACAGTTTCAGGCAAGGCTTATAATACAGGAGGCGGTCCTCAGAATAAGTTATCGCTCTTGCACCTTATAGAAATGCTTGAATCAAGGTTTAACAAAAAGATAAATTTAAAATACTCCTCACCCAGGGCGGGTGATCAGCCCATATTTGTTTCTGATATAAGAAAAGCTAATAAAGAAATGAATTGGAAGCCAAAACATAATGTTAATACCGGTTTTGACAATATGATGTCATGGATTGAAAAAAACAAACCGGTGTTTAAAAAATTTTTTGAGTAAAAAATAAAACCATGAAACTATTGGTTGTTACCCAAAAAATTGATATCAACGACGATAATCTCGGTTCTTTTCACGACTGGGTCAAAAAATTGGCCAATTTTTCGGATATTTTTGTAATAGCCAATTATGTCGGGCAATATGATTTGGAGGAAAATGTAAAAGTTTTTTCTCTAGGGAAAGAAAAAGGAGTTGGCAGACTGGTAAAAATTTTAAAGTACCAATGGTTTTTGTTAAAACTTTTACCAAAATCAGACGGCATCTTTTTCCATATGTGTCCGGAATATATTCTTGGCGCTCATTTATTACCGAAAATTTTCAGAAAAAAAACATTGTTGTGGTATACGCACAAATCTGTCAATTGGAAACTTAGGCTGGCCGAAAAATTAACGGACAAAATATTTACCGCCTCCAAAGAAAGCTTCAGATTGCCGTCTAAAAAATTGGAAATAACGGGGCATGGAATAGATGTGGAAAAATTTAAACCTGCGGAAACAAAAAAAGATGGCTCAAAATTTAAAATAATAAGCGTTGGCAGAATTTCGCCCGTGAAAAATTATGAAATTATGATAAATGTGGCAGAAATTTTAAAAAATAAAAATTTTAATTTTAAAATCAATATCGCTGGAGACCCGATTTTGGAAAGCGATAAAATTTATTCTGAGAAACTTAAAAATTTAATTAAAGAGAAAAAACTTGAGAGTGTGATTGAATTTGTCGGCCCCGTATCCAATAAATACATAGGGGAGTTTTATCAAAGCGGAGATTTGTTTATAAATCTTAGCGACACCGGCAGCCTGGATAAAGCGATTATTGAAGCGATGGCCTGCGGATTAAAAATTTTAACATCCAATGAAGCTTTTAAAGATATTTTAAAAGAAGATAATATTGTTGATAAAAATCCGGTGAACATAGCCGGTAAAATAATCAATTTGGCAAAAACTGAAAGAAATTATTCACTGATTGAATATGTAGCCAAGAACCATAATCTGGATAATTTGGTTGAAAAAATAATTAAACAATTTTAAAAATAAAAAATGAAAAGATTAGACTTTTTATTAAAAAACATAAAGCCAGGGAAAATTTTAGATGTGGGAAATTTAGATAAGCAAGGAAAGATTCATAAAATTCTGATTGAAAAACTTCCCAAGTCGGAAATTTTCGGGATAGATGTTTCAGACCAGGAAAAACTGGGACTTTCTTTCGCAAACCAAGCGATTGGTAGCATGGAAGAAATGGAATTCCCGGACAATTTTTTTGATTCTGTTTATATGGGCCAAGTTCTGGAACACTCATGGATGCCAAAAAATCTTTTAGATAAGGTTTTTAAGGTGTTAAAACCGGGTGGAGTTTTAATCATAGACGTTCCGAATGTTTATTCACTGTCAAGAATGTTCAAATATATGATAACAGGAAAAGATGTTATTTTAGGCAACCCGGACCATAAAATATTTTACTCAAAGGCAATGCTTGAAAAATTACTGAGTTCTTCCAGATTTAAGGTCAAAGAAATGACTACGGAAAATGTTTTTGCCTTTAAAGGTAAACTTTTCCCTATGCCATATTTTTGGATGTTTAAAAATTACGGAGAATGTTTGATGGCGCTGGCTCAAAAAAACGGCTAATATAATTTTTTGACAATAATAGTCGGGCCGCTGTTTTTAAGATTGTAGATATTTTTAATTCCTCCTCCGTTGTCCTCAACCATGTCCAGTTTTTCATCGTCAAACCCCTTGAAAGTTTTCAGGGTGGTTCCTTGCGAATACAAAGAAAGCGGAATGTTTTTTTTCTCCAGTAAAACAGGATTATAAATGAAATACTGATATTTTTCTTTTTTTATGTAATTCTCCAGATTTTTTGCAAACCACGACTCTCTGACTGTGTATAAATTCAAAGCGTGGAATTTCTTTCCTTTGCGCTTGTTTTGGTCTATGCCTGTTTCTGCACGGTCAATGTTTCTTAAAGAGAAAGCGTCAATGGACTCTTGTTCTTTTATTGCGTCAAAGGTAGATGGGAATCTTGTTAAAGGGGCGGCTACAATAACTTTACTGCCCTCCGGCAAGTTTTTCATAGCCCAATCGAGAGTCTGTTTGCGGGTATCGTTTTTAACCAGCAAATAATCAAATTTTATTACGTTTGCCGCCATAAAGACAAAAGTGATTGAAATTAGCGAAAAAACATAAGGTTTGATATTAGAACTCGCTATTTCGTAGGCTTTAAAGGCTCCATATCCCGCCACGATGGCAAATACGGGATATAGCATTAAGATGTATCTTCCATTGTTTAAGTAAATTAAATCAAACAAAGCAATGTAAAATATGACAAAGCTTGAAAAAGTGTAGAAAAATTTCTTGTGATAATAATAACTGATAATATATCCGACAATAGCGAATAATAAAAAGGTTGGCTCAGTCTTTAGCAGATTTTTAAAATAGAAAATAAAGCCGTCCAAAAAGGAAATTTTTCCGTCAGCAAACAAATCCCTTGCCCCTGTTGTTGCTGGATATAGATACAGAGTCAAAATAAACAGCCCCAAAAAAGCGCCGATTGCCGCATATGGCCATCTTTCTTTTAGAATTTTTCTAAATTGTAGTTTGTCGTAAAAGAAGAACCAGAAAATCATAAAAAAAGTTGAAAGCCCGATTTGGTAGTTAATTCCCATTCCTATTCCAGCAATCAAAGAAGACAGAAGGTATTTTTTCTTGGGTGAAAAATCTTTCTTTGAAAGCAAGTAAATAATCAGCGTCAATAAAAATGTTGCCCAAACCCAATGCCGCGTCCAATGCGAAAAACTGACATGGAGAAGAGCTAGTGATAAAAAACCCGCAGACAGCAGCGAGGGGGCTTCCTTTTCAAAAATATTTTTTGAAATTTTGTAAACCAACCAGACGGTGGTTGTTCCAATTATTACGCTAAATAATCTGGCTATTATAAAAAACCAAGACAAATCAAGCATAACAAAATCTTTAAATTCGGTTATGGAAACGCCGGCAAAAAGAAATTTTAGTCCAAGCAAAAAAGAAAAAGGAATGATATATAAGTAAGAAATAAAAGGGGGATAATATAAAACATTCAAAAATTCTCCAATATGATTGGCGGGGATTAAGCTTTTTAGTTCTATCATTTTTAAAGCGCCAAAAACCGATCCGGGTTCATCAGGTACAACCCATAAAGGCAAACCGTAATTTATGCCGAAAATACGAACCCAAAAAGACGCAGCCAAAATGATTATTAGAATTATTTTAGTTTTGTTCATGGTAAATGCCTGTTCTTTTTAATATTAATAAATAAAGCAAATAAAAATGCTGGGCCAAGACCATCAATTCAAAACGAAGTGGCAACCTGTCTTTGAAACCATATCGCCCGTAAGATAAAAGCATTCTCAACAAAAAACCAACGATAATTTTCAGTCTGAGATATATGCCCCAATATAAAAAATTTTTCCAGGGATTTGTTTCAAAAACATCAACTTCCCGTTCGGTGTATATTTTCTGATAATTCCAGAAATTTTTTACCCGTTCATCCGGCCATATGAAATAATAATAATTTTTCATCATTCCTGTTTTGTGCTTGGTTCTGTCAAAAACCATGTGGTCATGCACTTTGCCTTTGAATTTTGCGCCAGCACTTCTTTTAAAAAGGCGAATTTGATAAGCCGGATACCATGAAGCGTGATTTATTATTTTGCCGTTTATTATTATTTTTGTCGGCATTTTGTATATCTGGAATTCAGAGTTGCCGTTTACAATTTCTCTTATTTCGTCAATTGTTTCCGTCGGCAGAATGTCGTCGGCGTCCATAAAAAAATACCAATCATAATTGGCGGCGTCCATGTTTTTTTGCCGCACATTCGCTTTATCTTTCACGCAACGGAGATTTGGTTCATCAGAATCGTATTGTTTGATAATCTTTGCGCCGTACTCTTTAGCAATTTCTAAAGTATTATCCGTGCTATTGCCATCGCAAATTATAATTTCTCCAAAATCCTTGAGCGATTCAAGGCACTGTCCAAGAGTATCGCCGCAATTGAGAGTTAAGATGCCGACCGAGCAATTTATTTTTTCACTTAATTTCATATTTATTCATAACTGACTGAACTATTTGATCAATGGATTGCTGAGAAAATAATTTTGAGGCAAGACTGATGCTTTCTTGGCTCAGTTTTTCTCTTTTGGCTCGGTCCTTTAATTCTAAAAGACAATTAATAAAGTCAGTTTTGTTCTTGGCAAAATAAACATGGACGCGATCCTTAAACGGGTAATCGGCTATGCCACGCTCCGACGTGACGGTCGGGATTCCTCTTGAGAGTGGTTCAAAGATTTTTTGTTGCATGCCCGCTCCAAAAAAAGAGGGGATTAAAGCGATATCCATACCCAAAAGAAAATTTTCCAAATCATTCCCATAAAGCGGACATTTATAAATTACATTGTCTTTAAAATATTTATTATAATTTTCCGGAACCTTGCCACCAAGGATATGGAAAGTAAATTGATTCGGGTGGTTTTGGCGCATAAAAGGAGCAATTTCCTTTAAAATAAATTCCAGCGCTCTTCTGTTGTGAGAAACATTATAAGTAGAACCCATAAAAAACACATTTAATGTTTTTTTATCATTTATTGGATGAGATTTTTTGAGACAATAAGGAAGGCCCCTTAAGGGCAACACGCTTGCTTGTTTATTCATCACCTTATATATTTTTTCTTCTTTCGGCGTTATGGCGAATATATGGTCGCTCTTTATAGATGATAAAAATTCACTAAAAAATTTTGGCGCCGACTTTAATAAATTAAAAGGCGTATAACCGTCTTCTTGCAAAAAATGCACAGGTTCGTAATTTATGGATCTTGTTATTGTGGGTATTTTTTGTTTGCGAACTATTCCATAAAGAGGCCAAAGATAGGTATAGTCAAACCAAACTATGTCCGGTTGCCATATTTCCAGTTCTTTTTTAAGGGTTTTTTTAATTTCTGGTTCGGCGTATTCTAAAGCGGCTCCGTCCAACAAGAACGGGTTAGATATCTTAAACAATATTTTTTTAATCTTGTCTTTAAATGTCAAGATTTTGTTGCTGAATTTATATGGGACAGTAATGATGGATATGCCTGTTTTGTCCTCTATTTCTTTGACTTGTTCTTGGGATTGCCAAGCAACCAATTTGGCTATAACCCTTACTTCATAGCCAAGATTTTTTAACTGGATAAGCCCCCAAGCCCTATCGGCTTGTTCTGCGCCTGTGGAAGGGAAAGGAAGACTGGGAGTTATTACTAAAATTTTCTTGAAATTGTTCATTTTAATTAAGTTAATTAAGAATTTTTATTTGTAAAATTATTTTCTGTCCGGATTTTTATGCGGGTTTTGAATGAGAAAAAGATGGATAATATTTCTAGCGACAAAAGAAGAATCAACGGCTCAATTAAAGAACGATACCTATGTTGTCCAACCGGCGAAATCATGACTGCGTATAATATTATAGCAGAAGCGAATAACATCGATATCACAGAAAATTTTTTCGTAGTGGCGTATTTTATCAAAGGGTTAAGTATGGCAAGAGCGCCAAGCAGTAAAGCAAGCATTTTTAAAAACAAAGAAACAATCCAAATCGGATTTTCTTTGATGCCCAGAAGACTTTTTTTAAAATTTCCCTTTAATAAATTTTTTACCGAGTCTATGTCTGTTCCTTCTTCGTTGCTTTGTTTTATTCCAAAATTTTCCTCTATAGTTTCAATTGTTGTATCGTGCCAAAACAATCTCGGGATGTGAGAGATGTGATAAAAAGCGAACGAGAAAGGGTTTTGCAAAATTATTTCTTTGCCTATATTAGCGAGTTTTTTTGAATTATCGGGTCTAAAAAGTTGAGCGGCATTATCAGCCCCGACTATTTTTTTGGCTTTTTCAATATAATTTTCATAATTTTCATAATTTTTGTTTTTCCATATTTGGAAATAATCGGCAATGACGTACACAGTCACATTTGATACTGAAGAAAATTGCCATGTTTTAAAAGAAATAAGATTATAAATCATCCACGGAGAAACAAGAAGAAAGAAAAGACCGTAAGAGAAAGCAAGGAGTTTTAATTTTTGTTTTTGTTGAGAAAGCAATACCGCCAGACCGATAAAAATAAAGAAAAAGAAAAATTGCGGTTTGGTTAAGGAAAGCAACGCCAAAAAAATTGATCCCCATGTCAAATTTCTAACACTCTTTTCTTTGACGAAGACGGCTAAATTCAAGAAAACGACGGCAAGGAAAAAGATGGCTATTGGCTCGGTCATAATCGCTTTTGAGATAAAGGTTGATGACAGGTATGGATCAGAAGCGAATATAACGGCTGAAAAGAAAGCAATCTTATCGCTAAATAATTTTCTGCCTAAAGTATAGATAAAGATTGCAGTCACAGCCATCAAAATGTCCTGAAAAACAGTAATGTAAAACAATGGAATGTTAAAAAACAAGAAGAAAGACAAGAAAAGAGGATAAACCGGCGTTCTTAAATTGTCTGGTTTAAAATTACTGCTTGGGTCGGCTGACCATATTCTATTTTCTAAAAAATTTTTGGCGGTTTGCAGGTAGTCCGGCGCATCTCCGGCCTGCGAATAAAGTTCTTGTCCGCTAAAAAATAAACCCAATCCGAACATCAGTCTTATTGTTAACGCTATTGAAAAAATTAAAATTACCTTATTTTTAAATGTCATTTTTGGTTAACCGAAAGATAAAACTGATAATTTAGCTCATTGCCGTATTTTTGTCGTTCTTCCTTTAAAATTTTTATTTTATCATCTTTTTTTATGATATCAAAAAAAGTCGTCCTTTCTTCTTCGGGTATTATTGCCAAAAATTGTTCTTGTCCAATAGTGGCATGTATTTTTATCGAATAATAATATAAATCATTAGAATTTTTAAACGGGAGAATTAATCTGTCTGAGTAAAACTCGGCGAAAAATATTTCCGAGCCGGACAATGTCTTTTCTGTAGTCACTACGATAGTTTCCAGTTCTGTGCTTTTTTTAATTTCTTGCCAATTATTTATTTTATCTCCGTCAATAGTATTATTAGGCCAATTTTTAACATATGAATATGTTCCTTTCGCGCGAAATGTCCAAATAGCCCCGATAATTAACAGCAGAACAAGGCATCCGACCGCGCTTTTTTTCCAAAGATTTTTAAAGTTTATTGATATTTCATAAGTTGCCGCAGAAATGAGAACCAAAGTAAATGCCGCCATTTGCCTGCCTTGATATCCAAAAGTTCCCGCAATAGGCAAAAGTATAGGATATATAATTCCAGCGCCGATGAGTGCACCGGTATATTTCCATTGTGTTGGTTTAAGCAGTTTAAATTTATAAATTAAAAAAATAAGTATCAGCACAATGGGAAGCATAAACCTGGTTCTTGCATCCAAAAAATAACCGATAGTAGAAAGGGAGGCCGCTATGTTTTTTAAAAATAAAGGATAATTGCTTATGGCGGCGGGGGCTTGCGCGCTACGGAACAAAAACGACCCCCAAAAATCCAAATACATATCTTTAATTCCAAGGTACCAAGTGTTTTGAATAATTTGCAGGAGAAAAGCAAAAACCGGAGCAGATGCCCATATTAAAAAAGATTTAAGGCTGATTTTTTTTGTGTTTATAAAATCAAGGGCGACTAGCCAGAAAAAAACAAAAAAAGTCGAATCATACGAACTAAGGGCAAGAATAAAAAATAAAGACCAGATTAGATATTTTGTTTTATTTTTGATGTTTAAGGGGGGCGATTTATAAGAATATAAACTTAAGAATAGAATCGCATATTTTAAAAAATCATCAATCGGCATATTTGCCAAAGAATCGGCGTATCCTAAATAGGTGGCTGATGAGGAGTAAAATATCGCAGATATAAACGCTACCCAAAAGTTTTTATTAAAAAGAAAATATATAAAACCAAAAAGAAAAAAGACGGAGGCGGTCGACAATAATATTGCCAAAAAACGATAAAAAAATCTGTCGTGCACGCCCATTTTTGCAAGAAAACCAAAAGGCACCAAATAGCCGGAAGGATAGTGCGTGTAATAAAGTCTTGTGCCTATAAGTTCTCCTGTTTTTGTGCCGTTGGCCAAGAACCTAAATTCCAGTTGGTCTAAGAATTCTATCTTTGAATGATATCCGGAAGGAATAAAAAGCAACTTGTTTTTTATAAAGCCCCGCTCTCCCCAATGGCGCGCAGTCAACATGGTCTGGGCCGAACCGAAAGACCAATTGTCCCAACTGTTTATTTTTGTTGCCTTTGCCAGCAAAAAAGAAAAAGACACCAGAATAATGCCCAGTAAAAGACAAAGCAAAATCATTTTTCTTGTTTTTACAATACCGGAGTTTTCGATCATATACCTAAAAAACTAAGCTTTTAATCCTATTCTAAAAATGTTATCATTACAAAGTTTTAAATTATATCAAATTATATCAAATAATCTTAAAATAAACATCACTAATCACCAGATATGAAAATTTTATTCGTTCAAAATTTTTTGGGTCCGCATTTCGGAATAATGTACCTCTCCGCTATTTTAAAAGAAAAAGGATACGATACCGATGTTTTTATAGAAGATCTTGATAAAAATATTGTTCAAAAAATTGTTGACTCAAAACCGGATATCATTGGGTTTACTTGTATTACAGGGGAACATAAGTGGGCGCAAAAAAGAATATTGGAGATAAAAAAAATTATGCCGAATACGATAATGGTTGTTGGCGGTCCGCACCCGACTTATTTCCCCGAAATGATACAAAAGGAAGGTGTAGATATAATTTGCCGAGGAGACGGAGAACGGTCAATTTTGGAATTAGCGGAGAGAATAAAAGACAAAAAATCAATAAATGACATTCCGGGATTGTGGATTAAAGAGTGTGGCGCAATATATCGAAATGTCATGGCTCGCTTGGTTGAAAATATGGACTCCTTGCCTTTTGCCGACAGGACAATTTATGACAAATATGATTTTTTCAAAAAAGAAACGGAGTTGCCGATCTGCGTTTCAAGGGGGTGTCCCTACAACTGTACTTTTTGCTACAACGCCATAAAAAGAGATCTGTATAAGGGACAAAAAATGGTCAGAATTCGGAGTGTTGATAATATTATTTCTGAAATTAAAATACTTCTTAAAAAATATCCAAATACAAAATCCATTATATTTAATGATGACAATTTTGGCATAGATCCGGAGTGGTTTGATGAATTTTGCGAGAAGTATAAAGAAATTAAAGGCTTGCCGTTTTTTGCGAGCATAAGAGCGGACTTTATAACCGAAGAAAGGGTTAAAAAATTAAAAAGTGCAAATTGTTTTTGTCTTTCTGTTGGGATTGAGAGCGGTGATCCGGAATTAAGAAAATACATTCTTCACAAAAGTATTACAAATGAGGTTTGTCTTAATGCCGCAAAGATAATGAGAAAATATGGCATTAAAATAAGGACATCAAATATGGTTTTTTTGCCCGAGGAAACGATAGAAAAAGCTTTCACTACGGTATTATTGAACAAAAAAATGAAAGTGGATTTTCCTTGGGCATATGCCTTGCAGCCGTATCCCGGGACGGATATATACAAATACTCCGTTGAAAAAGGTTTTCTGGATAAAAATTTTTCATTTGATGATATAGATCCGTTGGGTATGTTGGAAAGTCCCTTAGCCGGCAAATTGAAAGACGGAAACAAAATCAAAGTCTTGCAGAGATTTTTTTATTTTGGCGTAAAAGTGCCCGGTTTTATCCACCTGCTAAAATTATTAGTATATATTCCCAATAATTTTGTTTTTGATTTTTTCCACAAACTTTCTATTTTAGTAAGCTATGCCGCTTATCATCAAATCGGAATTATTAGAGCTCTTAGGATAGCGTTGCAGGCCAGAAAGGTAGAAAAAAGAAAATAATAAAGGTGGTCTTTACTTTTTTTGCTTTTGCTGTATAGTTCATATTCAGAAAAATAAAAGACAGGCCTTTTAAAATTTTATATGGAGGTGAAAAAAATGAAGGAATTTGACAGGTCTAGAATTAAGGTTTTGCCGTTAAGTCAGCGTGATAATAAGCTTGGATTGGATGTAATGATTCCCATTGATTCCGAATCCGAAAAGATTGATGCGCCAAGCCTTCGGTTTTTAGCAAAAGACATAATTAAAGCCAGAAAAGAAGGGAAAGAAGTTGTGTGGATGATGGGAGCCCATCCGATAAGACGGGGGAATTCTCTCCTTATAATTGATCTTATGAGGCGGGGAATCATAACCCATGTGGCAACTAGCGGCGCGGGAGCGATTCATGATTTTGAGTTTTTTTACCAAGGAGCAACTTGCGAGGACGTGGAGAAATACATCAAGGACGGTCGTTTTGGTAATTGGGATGCAACTGGGCACTGGATTAATTACGCGGCAAAAAAAGCTAGCGAGGACGATAAAGGATTCGGAGAAACATTGGGCGAAGTAATAAAAGAAAGGTTTGATTCCATGGAGACAGAGACGAAGAATGGTTCTAAAGAAGTTAGTATTTTCGCGGCCGCTTATGAATTAAAAATTCCAATTACAATCCATAAGGGCATTGGTTTTGATATCACAGACCAAAGCCAATTTGCCGATTTTGCGTCGTTGGGAAAAGCGAGCGGAAAAGACTTTTTGATTTTTGCCGCCAGCATAGAAAAAATGGTTGAAAAAGGAGGAGCTTTCTTGAATGTCGGATCATCCGTTATGGGGCCGGAAGTTTTTTTGAAAAGCCTTTCTATGGTCAGAAACGCCCTTCTCAATGAAGGCAAAAAAATTTGCAGCTTTATAACCGCAAATTTTGACTTTGTTGATACAGATTTGATTTGCGAAGGCAAGCCCGATGAAGCTTCTTATTATTATCGCCCCAGAAAAACAATTCTTTTTCGGTCTATTAAAGATGGAGGCAAAAGTTACAGCATTGCGGGAGATTTCAGGAAAACAATTCCTTATTTACATCAACTTTTAAAAAACGGAGGTCAATTCAGATGAACACGAAAAATGCAAACAAAAGAGCGATGGATAGCGATAAGAAGATTTTGTTTCATAAGAAATGGTTGGAAAAATGGCAAAGAGATCCATTTTCTGTTTTTCCCCTTTATATGGAAATTTCACCGGTAGGGTATTGCAATCACCGATGCAAGTTTTGCGCCTTTGATTACTTGAAATACAAAAAAACAAGGCTAAGCCGAGAGGTGCTTGTGAAAGTGATAACAGAGATGGCTGGGTGCGGCGTAAAAGCGATTCAGTTTGCCGGCGAAGGAGAGCCGTTGTTGAGCCCGGATTTGGCGGAAGCGATGGAGACAGCTAGTTACGCAGGCGTTGAAATCTCTATGCTCACCAATGGAGTTTTACTGAACCAGTGTTTTGTTGATAGGGCGTTAAAAACAATGAAATGGTTTCAGGTTAGCATTGATGCCGGGAATAGGCTTACTTACGCAAAAATACACAGGGCTAGCCCTAAGGACTTTAACAAGGTTTTAAACAACTTAAGATACGCAGTATCTTTTAGGAATGAAAAAAAAATGTCTTGTGAAATTGGCGCTCAGATGATTCTGTTGCCGGAAAATTACATGGAAGCGGTTTCTTTAACCAAAACTCTTATTGATGTCGGGGTTGATTATTTAACCATTAAGCCATATTCACATCATCCTTCAAGTGCTCATAGTGATCTCGTTTCTGGACATAGGAGTTTCTACAAAGAAGTGGCTTATCTGGAAGAGAAAGTAAAGAAAGTCGCAAAAGGTTTTATGGAAATTGATTTCAGAAAGGTGGCTATGTCTGAAGTAGAAACTGAAAGAGCTTATGATCGTTGTTATTCAACGCCAACAGCCTGGGGATATATAACCGCTGAGGGAGACTTATACAGTTGCAGCGCTTTTCTGGGGGATGAAAGATTTCTGCTCGGGAACATAAAAGAGCAGAGTTTTGAAGAAATCTGGATGGGGGAAAAAAGAAAAACCCATTTAAATTTCATGGAAGGTTATGACGTAAAAAAGAATTGCCGGAGGGTTTGCCGGATGAACAGAAGTAACAATACTCTTTTTCGCCTTAAAAAGGGTGAAAAAATTCAAGCGGGCAAAATGCCCGGCAGGGTTAATTTCATATAAGGAGGATGGAAAAATGAAATGGGAGGAATTTTCCCAAGAAATAAAGAAAAAGTATGATTACAATTTTTTTGAAAATATTTTTTCTTTATTAGCGGGTAAAAAAATTATGGTCATAGGAGAAACAATAATTGATTGTTATCAATATGTTAGTCCTATGAGCAAATCGCCGAAAGGAAACCTTATTGCCACACACTTTCAAAAAGAAGAACAATTTCCGGGGGGGATTTTGGCGTGCGCCAATCACATCGCCGAGTTTTGCAAGAAAACCAAGTTAGTTTCTTGTCTGGGAGAGATTGATTCAAGAATTGATTTCGTGTTAAACAACATCAATCCTCAAATAGAATCAAAGCTTTTCTCCAGGAAGGGGGCGCAAACAACCGTAAATACAAGATTTGTCGATGCTAATAACTGTCATACGAAATTCTTCGGCGTTTACAAGTTTGAACACAGCATGTTTCCAAGAGAATTGGAGAAAGAAGTATTTGATTTTTTAAACAATGAGCTTGAAAAATTTGACCTTGTGGTTGTTGTTGACTATGGACATGGGTTTTTTACTGAAAAAATCATTGATGTTATCTGCAATAAAGCAAAGTTTTTGGCTTTGAATGTCCAAACAAACAGCACAAATTACGGGTTCAATGTTATAAGTAAATTTTCCAGGGCGGATTATGTGTGTTTGGATGAGCTGGAAGCTCTTCTTGCGGTCAGAGATCGTTTTGCCGATGTTGAAGAGGTTATATTTAAAATAGCCAAAATAATGAGAGCTGGCAGGGTAAATATTACTATGGGCAAAAAAGGTTCCCTGACTTATTCTTCAAAGGAAAACAAGGTGCTCAAAATCCCAGCTATCTTGACCGATTCAAAAGATACCGTGGGAACGGGGGATAGTTACCTTTCCTTTACTTCTCCTTGCGCTCTTGTTGGAATACCATCAGACGCTCTTGGTTTTCTGGGAAGCCTTGTTGGTTCCTTGGCTAGTAAAATTGTTTGCAACGAAAGAGCGGTGAGTGTGGAGGAAATAAAAACTTTTTTAAGGAGGTTTTACGATGAGCATAATTAACAGGCAAACAACCGAGTATCTTGAAAGGTTTGTTGATTCATTGAGAAGCGCGGAGATTACGGACAAGAGCGGAAATTTGGTAGAATTCAGCAACGGGGTTGAAAAATGTGTCAACATGATAAAAGAATTCAGCGAAAGAAAGGGAACATTGTGGCTTGTCGGAAATGGCGGGAGTGCTTCAATTGCCGGACATCAAGCCGCAGACTTTGTTAGAAATGGTTTTAAGGCCATGTCGCTAGCGGATTACTCCTTGATTACTTGCATGGCAAATGATTATGGGTATGAGCAAGTTTTTTCCGAACCGCTTAAGGTTTTGATGGAAAAGAATGATTTGCTGATTGCGATATCCAGTTCCGGTCAATCCAAAAATATTCTTAATGTGGCGGAGATAGCGGCAAAAAAGGGATGCAAAATAATCACCATGTCCGGATTCAAATCGAATAACCCCTTAAGAAAGGCAGGTAATGTTAATTTTTACGCACCATCAATTTCATATAGGAATGTGGAAAGCGCCCATCTGTTTTTCTGCAACTGCATTTTGGATTTTTCCTTAACATTTTTAAAATAAACACCTTCACAAATATATGTAAATAGCCTTTGTTTTCTAATGAACAAAGGCTATTTTTTCTTTTTAGTTGATGATTTGTTACTGATTATATTTTTTACTTCTTTCGGATGAGTATTAAAAAACTTTTTAAGAATTTCAGTAGAGTGAAAAGGCAATGAGTCGGTAAAATGCAATTTCCCGCCAAGCGATTCTATTAAAATTTTATCTTTAGAAAGACCACTACTGGGGTTATTAAGAAGATGTTCCGTGTCTTTTCCTTTTATAAAAAAATTCGGCTTTATGGCCTCCATCACTTTCCACGGCCCTTCGCTGTCGCAAAGAGCAACATAGTCTACAAGTTCTAGTGACGCAATCCAATCCAATCTTATTTCTTGGGGGAAAAATGGACGACCCAGACCTTTTTTAACAAAATGGTCGTCAACCAAAGAAACAACTAAAATATCTCCTATTTGTTTCGCTTGATTGAATTGATGAATATGGCCAGGATGAATCAAGTCAAAAACCCCGTGGCAATGGACAATTTTCTTATTTTCCGCCTTGTGTTTTTTAATCTCATCTGATAGTTCCTTATGTTTTTTTATTTTTTTTCTTAGATTTTCTGGTATCATTTTTTTGGATTAATTAATATAAAATAATAATAACACGAATTAATTCTTTTTTCATTTTACAAAAAGTCAAAGGTATGGTAGGAATGGGGGTAGAAAACTTAATTCAAGATCTTTAAAAAAGAAAGGAGAAAAAGGAAAATGGACAAAATTCTCAATGATTTAGCTTATGGAATGCTTCAGATAAGAAAGGTAGAAGAAAAAATAGACGAATTGAATGAAGCGGGGAAGGTAAAATGTCCGACCCATCTCTACATCGGGCAAGAGGCTGTCGCTGTTGGCGTTGAACATAATCTTTTACAAAAAGATTATGTTTTTAGCACCTACAGGGGCCATGGCCATTATTTGGCCAAAAGGGGTAATTTGAAAAAGATGATGGCGGAAATTATTGGAAGCGAAAAAGGCTGTTGTATGGGGCGTGGCGGTTCAATGCACATAGTTGATCCGAGCGTAAACTTCATGGGAACTTCGGCTTTGGTTGGAGGATGTTTGCCTATGGCGGTGGGAACTGCCTGGGCATCCCAAATGAAAAATGAAAAAAGAGTCACGGTGGTGTTTTTTGGAGACGGAGCCGTGGAAGAGGGTGTTTTTCACGAATCTATGAATTTCGCTAGCCTGAAAAAACTACCGGTAATTTTTGTTTGCGAGAACAATTTTTATGCAGTTAATTCTCCGATTGAAGCCAGACAACCTTTAGGCGCTGATATTTACAAGAGAGCTGAAGGATATGGAATGAAAGGGTATTTAGTTGACGGCAATAATGTTTTAGATGTTAACAAGTGCGCAAAAGAGGCAATTAGTGAAGCTCGAAACGGAAAGGGGCCTTCTTTGCTTGAAGCCAGAACATTTCGCTGGTGCGTGCATGTCCAGCATTACAACGAAACACTCAAAAGGAAAGAGGAGTTGATTCATTGGCAAAAAAGATGCCCAATAATCAATCTTAGAATTTCCTCTTTAGAAATTGAGAAAATGTCGCAAAAAATAAACCTGGAAATTGAAGAATCTTTAAGTGGAATAGGAGGTTGAAATATGGGAAGAAAAATAAGTTATGCGGCGGCGATAGGAGAAGCTCAAGCTCAAGCTATGGACAAAGATGAGAGCATTTTTATCTGCGGATTGGAAGCGGACGGGGAAAGAGGGATTTTTGGCACCACCATTGAGCCTGTCAAAAAATTTCCGCATAGAGTTTTTGATATGCCGTTGTGTGAAAACGGAATCACGGGTTTTGGTCTTGGAACAGCTTTGGCAGGTATGAGGCCGATAATGGTTCACGCCCGCATTGATTTTTTAATGCTAGCGATGGATCAGATCGTAAACCATGCGGCCAAGTGGAAATTTATGACGGGAAATGCTTTTAAAACCCCAATGGTCATAAGAACGATTATCGGCAGGGGGAAAGGACAAGGCGCTCAACATGCCCAAGCTCTCCACTCCATGTTTGCAGGAATAGCCGGATTGAAAGTTGTGATGCCAGCGAATGCTTATGACGCCAAAGGTTTGTTGATTAGTGCCATTGAAGACGATGAACCTGTTGTTTATATAGAGCATCGTTTTCTGCACCCCTTAGAAGAAGATGTGCCAGAGGATTATTACAAAGTGCCCATTGGCAAGGCAAAAATATTGATTCAAGGAACGGATGTTACCATAATTGCCGTATCCCATATGGTAATAGAAGCGCAAAAAGCCGCCCTGGAATTGCTAAAAGACGGCATTTCGGCCGAAATCGTTGATTTAAGAACAATAAAGCCAATTGACGAGGACAAAATTTTGAATTCAGTTGCAAAAACAGGGAAACTTATTGTGGCTGATGTTGGACAGAAAATTTGCGGAGTGGGATCGGAGATCGTTTCTCTGGTTATGGAAAAGGCTTTTGATTTTATTGATGCGCCACCTGTGCGTATTGGTTTGCCCGATTATCCCGTACCAACGGCCATACCAATGGAAGAACAATATTATCCAACATGGGTAAACATTGTTTTAGAGGCCAGAAAAATGATGGGGATAAGCGATAATAAACAATTGCAAGTAGTAGAAGTAGGATATTTTCAAGGCCCTTTTTGAAAGGAGGTGATTTGATTGAAAATTCTTTTTGTCATTAAAATGGTGGAGACGACAGAGCCCATGGGGATTATGCTTTTGTCCGCTTTGGCTAAAAGCAAAGGAAGAGAAAATCAGTCATTTCTCCATGTTTTGGATAATGGCGGATTTGAAGAAAGATTGAAAACTATTAATCCGGATTTGATAGCTTTTAGCGCGAAAACTGGAGACTATAAGTATTATCTTGAAGCGGCAAAGTCGGTTAAGAGATTCAATCCAAAAGTCTTCACCATTGTCGGCGGGCCTCATTGCACATTTAATCCGCAAAAGGTTATAGAAGACGGTTTTGACGCTATGGGAGTGGGCGAGTGCGATGACGCTTGGCCGGAATTTTTGGACAAATTCGGGAAAGGCCAAAATATCAATGACATTCCAAACATATTGACTATGGAAAATTTCTCAGAGTTGGCTGTTAAAGAAAAGGGCGAATGGAACTTAAAAAACATAGCGCCAAGAAAAACCAATCTGGACGATCTGCCTTACTTGGATTATGAATTATTTTACGAAAACACCGATTTCATAAAATTTTCTCCAAGAAGAACGATTATGACCAGCCGGGGTTGCCCTTTCAAATGCACTTATTGTTTCAATCGCAGATTCAATGAAATTTATCAAGGAAAAGGCAGGTTGTATAACCGTTACTCCGTGGACAGAATATGCGCGGAACTGAAATATGTCAAAGAAAGGTGGCCAAGCACCAGGTTCATAAAGTTTTACGATGATGTCTTTGCTCTTAGGGTTGATGATTGGCTGAAAGAGTTTGCCGAAAAGTATCCGAAAGAAGTAGGATTACCTTTTCTTTGTCTGACTAGGGCGGATGTTATCGCCGAACATCCTGATGTTTTGTATTTGCTCAAAGATGCGGGGATTCATTCGCTTTCTATGTCAATAGAAAGCGGAAATGATTATGTAAGAAACAATATCCTAGAAAGAGGAATGTCCAAGGAGCAAATGATTTATTCTTTCAACTTGGCTTATGAATTAGGCATTCCGACCTTCGCAAATACTATTCTTGCCATTCCGGTTGAAAAAGAGACAGAGCAAAAAGAAAAATTGCCTGATGCGGTCAGAAGAGACATAGAAGGACTTGACCTGAACTTGGAATGCCGCGCCACTTTTGGAGAATTTCCGATATTGTTTCCTTATCCTGGCACAAAGTTGGGAGAGTATTGCGTAGAAAAAGGATTTTTTAATGGCAATTTTGATGAATTGCACGCAAGTTATCAAACGGATTCGCCACTCTCCTGCTTCACCAAAAAAGAAAAAATGATTCAGCAAAACTTAGCTTTGCTTGGACCTGTTTGTATGTTTTTTGGCGGAAACAAAAAATGGTTTTTAAGAATCATAACTCCTTTTATCAGAAAGTTAACGGTTGAACTTTTAATAAAACTGCCGTTAACGAAAGTATATTTTGTATTTTATGTTTTAGTAAAAAACTATTTGTATAAATACAAAATATACAAGACAGATTTTTCCTGGATAGAATATATAATGTCAACTTTTAAAATTTTTAAAGTTGACTTATTTAAACAATTCGGGAAATAAGTTTAAACGCAACGCCCCATCTTTCTTTTAATGGAAAGGTGGGGCATTTTGTTTTTTGGTTATTGTTATGATAACATTTATTAATTATATGAATTATTCACTTTCAGTAATCATTCCTGTCTACATGGAGGCAGAAAATATTCGCGATGCCGTTAAGGGAGCAATGAAAGCCACGGAAAACGCTGGTATTAAAGAATACGAGATAATAATAATTGATTGTTTGCGTAAAGATGGAAGTCATGATGGCACGCCCGATATCGCCGATGAAATAGCTTCAATCACTCCCAAGGTCAGAGTCATTCACAATAAGTCTTATGTTAATTTGGGTTATAAATATTTTCAGGGAGTAAGGAACGCCAAATATGATTATGTGACATGGATTCCCGGCGACAATGAAAATCTGCCGGAATCAATCACGGAGACCTATAAGCTTATCGGTAAAGCCGATGTTGTTGTTCCTTATACTTCCAATATGGAAGTCAGGCCTTTTTTCCGGCAAGCGGTATCAAGACTTTATACTTTTGCAAATAACTTAATTTTCGGCCTCAAGCTCAATTATTATAACGGGTTGTGCGTTTATAAGAGAAATTTATTGCAAGCCATACCGGAGATAACTGACAGCTTTGCCTTTGCTGCCGAAATTTTGATCTATTTCCTGAAATCGGGCGCAAGTTATATTGAAATACCTATAAAAATAAAAGCGCACTCGTCTAAAAGAAAAAGTTCAGCTTTCAATATAAAAAACACAATCGGCACAATCAAGGCAATAATCAAACTTTTTTGGAATGTAAGAATAAAGAAAAAAAGAATAAGTATAAAACAATAAATGTGCTCCATAAACGGATTTAATTTTAAAAATGAAGACCTTGTTTTAAAAATGAATAAGGTTACCTCGCATCGCGGACCGGACGGTTCCGGTTTTTTTTGCGATGACAACATTTCTTTGGGTCACAATCGGTTGAGTATCATAGATTTAAGCGAGGCCGCCAGTCAGCCGATGAGTAATGACGGGAAGTTAGTAATAGTTTTTAACGGTGAAATATATAATTTTAGAGAATTAAAAAATGAGTTAATGGATTACCCGTTTAAAACAAACAGCGACACGGAAGTGATTTTGGCGGCGTATCAAAAATGGGGCAAAGATTGCGTAAAAAGATTCAACGGCATTTTCGCTTTCGCCATCTGGGATAAGGACAAAAAAGAACTTTTTTTGGCCAAGGACAATATCGGAATAAAGCCATTATATTATCATTGGGATGGCAATCATTTCGTTTTCTCTTCGGAAATAAAGGCGATACTGGAACATAATCTGCCAAGAATTTTAGATATAGAAGCTCTTAATCATTATTTGAGGGTTTTGTATGTTCCGGAGCCTCGCACGATGTTTAATGGCATAAAAAAGTTCCCCGCGGGGCATATTGGATTGCTGAACGGAAAAAAGTTTATAACAGAGAGGTATTGGCGGTTGCAAGAAGAAGGCGATTATTTAAAAGGGTCACTTAAAGAGACGGCAAAGATTGTTTATGAGGAAGTTGAAAAAGCCGTTGCCAGACAGCTTGTTTCCGACAAACCCCTTGGCTTGTATCTTTCGGGTGGCATAGATTCCAGCGCCGTTTTGCATTGCGCCTCCCGGCATAAGAAAAATATCGACACTTTTTCCGTCGGTTTTGATTTGGCAGAAAAAGAGCAACGGGATAAATTTAACGCGGATTTTTATTTGGCTCGTCGGACCGCCAAACACTACGGCACCAATCATAATGAAGTTTTATTGTCGCCGCAAAATATTTTGGACAATTTGGAAAAATGTGTCTGGCACATGGATGAGCCAATCTCCAATCCTACCTCGTTTTCTATGATGAAGTTGGCGAGCTTTGCCAAACAAAAAGCGGATGTTGTTTTGGGGGGTGACGGAGGCGACGAGCTTTTTGGCGGGTATGACAGATATAGATTGAGTTTGGCGGCCGGTTATTATCAAAAATTGCCTAACAGATTGAGAAACATTTTGTCCCGCGGCGGAAGATTGCAAAAACTTAACACGCCGGCCGGCATAGACAGATTCGCGCTTTTTATGTTTCAGAAAGATGTCCTTCTTAAGGAAACGATTAATAATAATTTTTTAAAATTTGATACGAAAAATTTCTTTCAAGAAAAATTTTTCAGTCAAAAAAATAAAAGATCTTTTGAGGAACAATTCATGGACACGGATTTAAGAAGTTGGTTGGCGGATGAATCGCTAATGATGACAGATAAAATGTCCATGGCCAGCGGTTTGGAAATCAGGGTCCCGCTTTTGGATAATGAATTGGTTAAATTGGCGGCTCGTATTCCCATTAAACACAAGATTAGTTTGGGTAAAACAAAAATCGTGTTAAAAGAAGCTTTTAGGGGAAAGATTCCGAGTTTTCTTTTTGATCAGCCGAAAAGAGGTTGGTTCTCGCCGGCCGCAAAATGGCTAAGAAGAAAGGAATTGCAAATCAAAGCGAGAGAAATTCTCTCCAGTTCTTATTATAATGAAACATCTTTGATTTTTAATTGGGAAAATATTGAAAAAATTTTAGACGGGCATCTCTCCGGAGAAAAATATAATTTGAACATCTTGTGGTCTATTTTAACCTTTCAAATATGGGCGAAAATGTATAAAATAAAACTATGACCGAGTGGGATAAATTTTTTGACGATAAAATAAAATTGATCGCCAAAGGCAAGGTGATTCTTGATGCTGGCGGAGGAAAACCGTTTCAAAAACATATGGCTAAGTATAAAGAATTATTCAAGGATGCCGAATATGTTGTTTTGGACAAAAATGGCGAAGCTAAAAATGGTATTGTTGTGGGCGATATTCATGCCTTGCCGTTTAAGGAAGAGCGTTTTGACGGGATAGTATGCAAGTCAGTATTGGAGCATATTGAATCGCCGGGAAAAGCGGTTTCCGAAATTCACCGAGTTTTAAAAAAAGGAGGTGCGGCGCTGGTATATGTTCCTTTTATTTTTCCGTATCATGCCGAAAAAGGATTGTATAAAGATTATTGGCGCTTTACCGAAGATGGCGTAAGATATTTATTTAGAAATTTTTCTAAAATTGAAGTCGAAAAAGTTAGAGGGTTTTTTGAAACATTGGCTGTTTTTATTCCTTATTTTAGAAAAATACTCATACCGATAGGCAGAGTAGTGGACAGGTTTTTCCCAAGCAGGAACCAAGCATCCGGATTCAATGTTTTTGTAGTTAAGTAAAGTTTTATTTAAAACAAATTTCTATGAAAATTTTATATATTGCCAACGCCAGAATCCCGACGGAAAAAGCTCACGGAATTCAAATAATTAAAACGTGCGAAGCTTTCGCCGAACTCGGACATAAAGTAGAACTTGTTTTACCGTGGAGATTTAACCGCATTAAAGAAAATATTTTTGAATATTATAATGTCAGGAAAAATTTCACAATAAAAAAAATCCCTTCTTTTGATTTGATTTGGCTGGGCAAAGTCGGTTTTTGGATTCAATCTTTAACTTTTGCCAAGTTGGCCGCGGGATACGCGTTTTTAAAAAAAACAGATGTCATATATTCCCGAGACGAGTTGCCGATTTTTTATTTAAGTTTTTTCAAAAAAAACATTTTTTGGGAAACGCATACCGGCCGATATAATTTTTTTATCAAACAATTATTTAAAAGGCGCGTCGACATAGTAGCCATTACCGAAGGACTTAGAAATTTTTACATAAAAAAAAGAATTGATGCCGAAAAAATTATCGTCGCGCCGGACGCGGTTGACATTAATAATTTTTCAAAAAATTATGTCCAAGTCGATGTTCGCAAGAAGCTCGGATTGCCGATTGACAAAAAAATAGTTCTTTATGTCGGCCGTCTTGACGGTTGGAAGGGAACGGAAACCATGCTTGAAGCGTCAAAATTATTACCCGATGAAATTCAAATGGTTATTATCGGAGGGGAAGCAAAACAGACGGCTCATTTAAAAAAAGAATACCCGCAAGTAATTTTTCTCGGTTTTCGGCCATACAGAGAGCTTGCGGAAAATTTGGCGGCAGCGGATATTCTTTTACTGCCCAACACCGGGAGGAATGAGATATCCGCTCTATTTACTTCTCCGTTGAAATTGTTTGCTTATATGGCGAGCAAAAAGACGATTATCGCTTCGGATTTGCCTTCCCTAAGAGAGATTCTTAACGAAGAAAACGCTTATCTTGTCGCGCCGGACGATGAGTTTGCTTTGGAAAAGGCAATTGAAATAGTATTAAACCAAAAAGAAATTTCTGAAAGCAAGGCAAACGTCGCTTATCAAGACGCTCAAAAATACACTTGGCGGGCAAGAGCGGATAAAATAATCAATTTTATAAAACAATGGAAATAAAAATCACAAAAACTGATTTCTTGAAAGCGGCGATAGCGGGAGCGATTATCGCTCTGTTTGGTCTCCCTGTGCTGAAAAACCTGAATTTCCTTAATTCTTTTTCTTTTTTCGGTTTGTGCGCTTTTTTGGCGGCTTGGCTGTTATTTTTGCCACCATTATCCGTTCTTGCCCTATTCTTATCTCATAAATTGGCTTTGTTTTCTGAAAAAATTTTCTTTTTTGAAGTTGGCAAGTATGGTTTGATTGGAATGTTAAACACGCTGATTTCCGGCGGACTTTTTAATTTATTGATGGCAATCACAGGGGTGGCTAAAGGATTGACGGCCGACCTGTTTATTGCCATAGGTTTTTCCGCCGCCATAACGCACAGCTTCTTTTGGAATAAATTTTGGACATTCAAGGCTCATAATAAGAAAGAGATAAAAAGGGAATATTTTAAATTTTTTGCCCTAAGCGGCGCGGTGGCGTTGTTGAATTTATTTTTAATGCATATCTTAATCAATATTGTCGGAAACCATATAAAAATAGAACCAAAAATTTGGGCGAATATATCTATAGGCATTCTTATACCGGTATCTTTTTTGGGAAATTTTTTTGGATATAAGTTATGGGTATTTAAATTAGCAAAATAAGACGAAATTGCACTACTTGACAAACAGATTTAAAAGTGTATCATAAAAAAATATTTGGAATATTTAATGATATTCTTTTATATTTTGACCTTTTAAATCTTAATAAGGAAAGGAGTTTGAGATGCAAACATACACACATCTTTTAGTTGGGGCGGCTACGGGAATTACTTTTTTCCCTGATAATCATTTTGCTCAAGCGGCTTGCGCGGTTAGTTCTGTCGCACCCGATGTGATTAGCGCTCTGCAGTTGTTCGTGGACAAAGTGCAAAAGAGGAGGGTTTTCTCCGAAGAAACAAAAAGAAGGATTTTTTTAAGAAGCATAAGCCATTCTTTTTGGCTGTTGCTTGCGGTTGTTGTTGCGAGCGCATTGACCGGTAATGATATCTTAATTGCCTTTTGTGCAGGGGCGGGTGCACATTTATTGATTGACATGCTTACCCATAAGGGGAAAGAATATCAATCAACGGACCAAAAGTTTTTTTGGCCGTTAAACATAAAACTGCCCGGCATCTGGGAATACCGGTACGGCCAAGGGATTTTTCGGCCGAAACCTTTTGAATTAGTCGTTTGCCTATCACTCATTTTCTACATAGTTTACTCACACCTTGCTGTTTGTTTGGCAAGGTGTGTTTTTTGTTTTGTTAAAATCAAACATATGAAGTAAAAAACGCCGCGCGGAGGTAGTTGCTTAAGGGCTTTGTTTTGATAGAATGAGCAAGTATAGCCTAAATAAAATTATTTCTTTATAAGGCTTTTATAAAAATCCAACCATTGGTTCTGCGTCTCTTGGGATTTTAATTTTTCAAGGGTGTTAAGGCCGCCCTTCGTTATTTTTTGGCGCAAATCGGGGTCTTTTAGAATTCTTTCAATGGCTCGAGCTAGAGATGTGGGGTCTCCTGGGGGAACGGACAATCCGTTTACTTCATTTATCAGGTGCTCATTTATGGCGGGAACATCGCTGGCTACGACCGGCTTTTTCATTTCCCAGGCCTCGGTAACCGCCAGGCCGAAACCCTCATAGCGGGAAGGAACAACGACCATTTTGGCAAGTTCGTAAATCTCCTTAAGTGGTGTCCCGTCCACCTTTCCAAGAAAAATAATATTGTCTCGAATTCCCAATTTATCCACTTTTTCCTTGACTTCCGGCGGCTCTGAATCGGAAGTTGCGGTTATAAAAATCAATTTTGCTTTTAAGTCTTTGTTTAGATGTTGGAGAGCTTCAAGCATTGTATCCCAACCTTTCCTAAGTTTTATCTGGCCGATAAAAAGAATAAGATTATAAGCGGAATTTTTTCTGACTGTCTCAACCTTCTCGTTTTTTTCCGATTTTTTATGTTCGGCCCACCTGCTGTCGTCAAATATGTGGGGTAAATAACGGAAATTTTTAAAACCCAAAACGCCGGCAACTTCCAGGTTATGTTTAGATATGAAAACAAGTTCATTGGCGCGGTTTAAAGCGAAATGAAAAGCGTAATTTCTGATATTGTTCTTCAAATTAAAGTTCCTGAAAATTTTAAAGAAAGAAAAAACAGGACCGTTCTTAATAAGTTTGTCTTTCAGCGGATAAGGATTGTCTCTGTCTGAAACCAGATAATGGTCGTGCAATAAGCCATATTCGGTAAAGACGCACGGAATTCTAAAAATCTTGCATAATACGCAAACGATAACGGCGGCGTGGTTATTCCGCATATTAAAAATATGAACGATATCCGGTTTCTTCATTAAAAACATTCTTAGCAAAAGAAACATTTTTTTAAAATTTCCGAAAATCTTAAAAACACGGATATTGTCGGTGGCGTAAATTTCATCCTTGTTTTCTTCCGGTTCTGCGAAGGCCGTTACTTGCCAGCCCTCCTTTGCCAAAAGCCGGGCAATCGTAAATTCGATGAAATTCCTCATCCGGGCGTTGAAACCGTACGAAGTCGTTATTAGAATTCTCATTTTTTCAAGAAAAGATTTATTGATTCTTTGCCTCCCATCAGGATTTCAAGATTTAAATTTTCGATTTGAATATTTTTTATTTTTCCATTTGATTCTATTTCATACAACGAAAAACCATATTGTTTTTGAAGATTGTTTAAAAAAGAAAACGGAGATAACCCCAATTTTTGAAAATTGTCCGGAGTGAATTCCATAACTATCATTAAGGAAGACTGTTTGAAAATATTTTTACATCCGTCAAATACTACCGGTTCGCCGCCCTCAACATCTATTTTTATCAAGTCAATTTTAGCAACTTTATTTTCTTGAATGAAGTTGTCCAAAGTTTGAGTCGGAACGGTCGCCACTTCTTTAACGGAGTTTTGAGTTACAATGCTGTGGCAGCCGGTATTATTGGATTTATAAAAACTGATTGAACCGGCTTTATCGCTCAAAGCCTCGTTAAAAATTCTTATATTTTTTGAATTCTTGGTGTTAAATTTAAGAAGTTTATAATTATCCTGGTCTGGTTCAAAAGCGTAAACAGCCCCCCCTTTTTTTGCAAGCTTAGAAAATATCCTGGAGTAATACCCAATGTGCGCGCCGATATCAACAATAACCATACTGGGTTTGATTATTTTTTTAAACAATGCGGTTGTGTCCTTTTCATATAAGCTCAATAGCATTTCCAGCTTCCAGTCCCATTGGTATTTTGGCGGAAACTTGAATTTTTTTAGTTTAGCCAAGATATTTACAAGCAAAATCAGAATTATTTTAAAGGGTTCTTTTATAAAAGAAATATTCAGGTATTTTCTGACTATAAATCTTATTCCTTGAAAGATATTGCCTTGAGCCAGTTTAACATTATCCATTCTTTTGTTTTTTTGGGAAAACCTCCAAAAATATTAATTTGAGCGTATCATACGGGCCGCATTTTACAAATATGCCGGACAATACGATAAGCAAGACATAAATGATTCCCAGAAAAGCCACTATACCGATAAATTCAAAATTATTGAGAGGTTCAAATGTTTTCAACAAGAGTCTGCCGATAAATAAAACTACGATGGAAGAAAAAAGAGGTATTGTCACAGGTGATATAATTTCTTTCATTCTGATTTTTAAAACAGACATAACTTTTCGTATAGTAACAATACTTAAGCATAATGTCGTCAAAAGTATGGCGAAAGCCGCTCCGTTTATGCCTTTTAGGGGGATAAAAATTGCCATAAAAATGGACAAAATGGCAAGATTAATCAACCCTAACTTAAATTGGGTGTTTGATTTCCCAATGGCATTTAATATTTGCGTGGATGCAAGCGGGAAAATGCTGAATATAAGATTGATTCCGAATATTTTCAAAGCAACATCCATATCTATCCAGTTCTGCCCTAAAAGCACTAGTATTATATTATGGCTGGCTTCAAAAAAAAGAATGGCTGTCGGAACGGAAACAAAAAAAATGACATTAAGGCTCTTTAAAAAACCGTCTTTTATCTTTTCGTAGGAGTCTTGGAGTCGTGCGTAAGCGGGGAAGGTGATTCTTTGAATAATGTTGTAAAAAGGCGACACCGGTATGGACACAAGATTCTTTGCCCTGTTAAACAAGCCAAGTTGGTTGGCGTTGGTCATTTTTGCCACCAAGCCGTTTTCCAAAGAAGGAACAATTCTGTTTACCAGACCTTGTCCGTAAAGCCATTTTATATAGTTCCATAAACCAAAGAGCCTTTTTAATCCAAAGGAGATTTTTGGACGAAAAGGATGCAAAGAATAAGTTGTCGCTGAAGCGATTGCCAATTGAGCCGCGTTTCCCGCAAAAAGAGCCCAAAATGATTTCAAAAAGAAAGCCAATATGATCGCGACGGAAGAATAAGAAACGGCGGCTAAGATATCTCTTATAAAAATTTTTTTAAAGTCAATATTTTTGAAGAAAAAAATCTGAGCGGGATTGGCCAAGGCGGGAATGATGATAATAAAACTGCTTAAGCGGATTGCGTTTACGGCCTCATTGGCTCCAAAGAATTCGGCTATAAAAGGCGCGCCGAAGAAAATAAGGATTGCCGCCAGCGCCGATTTACAAAGATTAAAAGTCCAAATTTGGTTAAGATAAAGATAAGGGTCTTCTCTGTTTTGTATGATTGCGGTTGAGAAATCGGGAGACAAAAACAATTCCATCAGAGACGGAACGATAAAAAGTATGGCGATGATTCCAAAATCATGAGGCAGAAGCAAGCGCGCCAAAACAAAAAAAGATGCGGCGCTGATAAGTTTTTGGAAAAAAGTGTTCAAAAAAATCCACTTGCCGCCTTCTATTGATTTTTTGAGGGTGCCTTCGTTATCCATAGATACAAAAAAATCTTAGCACGAATCTTGTAAAAATTGAAGTTTTTGATTAACATATACTTATGCGATACGATTTATCCGTCATTACCCCTTGCTTCAATGAATCTCTAAACATCATTGAATTATCGGAAAGACTTTTAAAAGTCTTTGATAAAAAGAAAATTAACGGTCAGATTATTCTGATTAACGACGCGAGCAAGGACGACACGGGGAAAATAATAGACAATTTGGCCGAAAAAAATAGCGTCATAACAGCACTGCATCACGACAAAAATAAGGGGATAGTTGAAGGTTGGAGAAGCGGGCTGAAATCAAGCGAGGGTGTTTTTGTTTGTTTGATTGACGCGGATTTGCAAAACTTGCCGGAAGATGTATGGCGGCTTTATCAGGAGATACGGTTTTCCAATGCTGACATTGTCCAAGGATGGAGAAATCATATAGGAAAGCTTAAAAACAGCAGATATCTTTTGACCCGTGGTCTTAATTTTGTTTTGAATTTGCTCTTTGGTATGTCTTCCCAGGATAATAAATCGGGCTTTGTTGTCTGTAGAAAGGAGGTTTTGGAGGATATTTTAAACCATAGATTTAATTACAGATTTTATCAAACCTTTATCGCGGTTGCCGCGAAATTTAAAGGGTATTCTATAAGGGAAATAGAAACTCTCTTCCAAAATAGGGTTTATGGGAAATCTTTTATTTCTTCTTTTGGAATAAAAGAAACTTTTTTTACATTTGTGCTTTCCCTTTCATCATTGGTTTATTTCCTATAATTCCGTTAAATGTCTGAAAGATCTTGATGAAAGCCAATGGCTGGCGGTGGAAGAAATTAAAAAATATCAAGAAAATAAACTTAGAAAATT
>Ga0209211_10001952_pt1 | contig 36981 bp, 25 predicted proteins | sample RifGroA2_FD_183992 | JGI IMG/M metagenome (GOLD analysis project Ga0209211, IMG submission 183992) | Groundwater microbial communities from Rifle, Colorado, USA - Groundwater A2 (SPAdes) (version 2) | ecosystem: Environmental > Aquatic > Deep subsurface > Groundwater | place: Rifle, Colorado... | reverse complement strand
AATCAACGGCGAGAAAGGTTCTGTTTTCTGGAATTTTGAAGACCAGAACTACCTGTTGTTTTACGACAATACGCAATCGCCACAGGAAGCAGGCTTCCGTAAAATCAATGTTACACATGATGTTCATCCTTACAAAGGTGGCTGGTGGCCACAGGGGCACGGTATCGGTTATGCCGATTCGTTTGTTATCGAAGTTGCTGAATTTATTCGTTCTATTATAGAAGATAAACCGTTTAACCCGAGTTTTGAAGATGGAGTGAAATGTCAGGAAGTATTGGAAGCTGTTGAGCAATCCGCCAGCACACGTTCCTGGATTGAAATAAAATAGATGCAAAAAAGGAAAAATTAAAAAAAAGAAAATGGCTGTTACAAACGGTATTCCAGAGGTAAAGCTGAAGCGTGTCTTATCGCTGAGTGACCTTATAATCTATGGTATTATTCTCATTCAGCCTGTCGCCGCATTGCCCTTGTTTGGGCATGCCAATGATATTTCCAGAGGTCATGCAGTGACAACGATCCTGATCGCTATGGTTGCCATGATCTTTACAGCCATCAGCTATGGAAGAATGGCGAACCGCTACCCGGCTGCTGGTTCAGCTTATACTTACGTGGGGAAAGGGATCAATCCGCACCTGGGGTTTGTTGCCGGCTGGTCCATGTTTATGGATTATATGTTTATACCAATCCTGTGCGTCATCTTTACCAGTATCACTGCAAACCATCTTTTACCGGTAATTCCCTATTATTTCTGGATATTCTTTTTTACAGGACTTTTTACCTTCATCAACTTGCGTGGAGTCAAGGTAGCTTCAAGGACTAACTGGATTTTGATGATCATCATGAGTGTGGTGGTGTTCTGGTTTATGGCAACTGCTATCCGGTATATATTTTTGAAAGAAGGTTTTGAGGGATTGTTTTCTGCACGCCCGTTTTATAATCCTGAAACTTTTTCATTGGGGGCTATCGGTTCGGCAACAGCTTTGGCTGCATTAACATATATTGGGTTTGACGGGCTGACCACACTTTCGGAAGAAGTGAAGAACCCAAGGCGGAATGTTTTGATTGCTGCTGTAATGACCTGTCTGATTACGGGGGTCTGGAGTGGCGCCCAGGTCTACCTGGCCCAGGTTTCATGGCCCGACTGGGCTTCGTTTACCAGCGGATTAACTGATGATGCAGCCCGGAACAATGCACTGGACACAGCCATCATGTCAGTTGCCAACCGGATTGGTGGAGCTTTATTGGATGGATCCCTGTCCGTAATCTTGCTGGTAGGAAGCATTGGCTCCGGCATGACAGGCCAATTGGGGGCAGCCCGGTTGCTTTTCGGTATGGGCCGCGACAGTGTAATCCCCAAAAAAGTTTTTGGACACTTGGGTGAAAAAAGCGCCATCCCTACTTATAACGTACTTTTTGTGGGGGGATTGGCATTATTTGGGGCTTTGTTGCTCAATTACGAAGAATGTGCCCGCCTGATTAATTTCGGGGCTTTTTTTGCTTTCATGGGAGTAAACATCGCCTCCATCCGTGAATATTTCTTTAAAGCAAAAGTAAAGACTGTAAAAGGATTTCTGTTTGATTTCCTCCCTCCTGCTGTCGGGTTTGTAATTTGCCTTGTTATATGGCTAAATTTGCCAGTGAAAACATTTATTATTGGAGGGGGATGGATGCTGGTCGGAATTATTTATCTGGGGATACGCACCAAAGGCTTTCGGAAAACAACAGTAATGATGGATTTTGCAAATGTTTAATACTACTCTTTACAAAAAGGACTTTAAATGAAGCGATGCGTTATTTTCGATATGGATGGTGTAATTATTGACAGTGAACCTATCCATCAGGAGTGTGAACGTCAGATATTCAAGATATTGGAAATTAATGTTTCCGATGAGCAACACAACGCTGTGGTTGGAACCACAGATGAAATAATGTGGTCCCAAATTGGAAACTTATATGAGTTGCCCATCACAGTTCCTGAAATTATTCAGCTTAAAAAATCGCTTTACATCGAATATTTAAAAAAAGAAGCATACTTAAGGCCAATTCCATATATCCCGGAACTCATAGTTGATTTATGTAAAAATGATTTTTTATTGGTGCTGGCTTCTTCCTCTCCGCATGAACAAATCAATTATATTCTCGAAAATCTCAGGATCAGGCATTATTTCCATGCAACTATAAGTGGAGAAGATGTTAAAAAAGGTAAACCTCATCCGGAAATATTTCTGAAAGCTGCTGAATCGGCAGGAATTGAACCGGAATTATGTGTTGTAATTGAAGATTCATGCAACGGAGTAACTGCAGCGAAAAGTGCCAATATGAAATGCATCGGGTATATAAATCCGAATTCGGGTGATCAGGATTTAAGCAAGGCTGATGTTGTTGTTCGTTCTTTGGCGGAAATAACTGTAATATTGATAAAAAAACAGTGTAGACTAAAAGATCTGAATGAGGCTTTTTATCAGGGTCCCTAAAATGAAAAGCAGATGTTGATATGCAAGTTTTACAAACCAGAATTGAAAAACTAAACCACTCTGGATCAAAAATCAATAAATTAAAGATCGAGAATGGAATTTACCAAAAAGCGAAAAGCTAAATTCTATCTGATAAAAATAGATATTTCATAGAAACTGGAAGTAATTACTATGAAATTGCAGGGTTTTAATCAAAACTTAGGATAATAATCATCGTGACTTTTTAAAAGGATTTGTATCCGACTATTTTTGGGGATATTTTGCTTTTTCTTTTAGGGACAATATCACTACACGGTTATATGAAAAAAGAAAAGATTACAGTGAAACCCTGAAGATTGGTTCGCTTTTAGGGTTGAAATAATCTTGGGTAATGTTTTGATGTGAATATAAAATGGAAAAAACAGATATTTCTTCTTCGCACCGGAGTTCACAGACGTACATTGTAGTGACAGCCTTTTTAACATTGTTCGCACTGGTCGGTTTTGCCTATTACGGGCTTCCGTTTTTTTACGATTTCATGACCCGTGAATACGGTTGGTCGCGGGCAGTTGTAACTTCAGGTAATGCGGTTGGAAAACTGCTTGTCGGGCCCCTGTTCGGGTTTATTGCCGGCTGGATGATCGATCGCTACGGACCACGACGTCTGATGATTTCCGGATCTCTGATGATGGGTACGGCCTTGGTTGGCCTGAGTTTTTCCGACTCGCTGGGCATGTTTTATTTGTTCTATGTGTTTAACGCCCTGGGATACGTTCTAGGAGGTCCCATTCCCTGTCAGGTTTTGATTTCCAGGTGGTTTGACAAGAACCGTGGCAAAGCTATGGGAATTGCCTATCTGGGTATCGGTGCCGGAGGGGCCATTGTCCCCTTGCTCGCTACCGGACTGGAAAAAGAATTTGGATGGCACATGTCCCTGGCGACATTGGGTATTCTTATTGTACTGATCTCTTTACCCATGGCCTGGTTTATCAAAGACCCTTCCCGGGAACGGGTGAGCAAAGTGGTTCCACAGGAAATAGTTCCGATTAAAAATATCCTTAAAAACCCGAACTTTTATCTTCTGGCCCTGGGCAGCATGTGTGCCATCGGAACCGTTGGAGGAGTGGGCCAGCACTTGAAACTTTACCTGCGCGACCAGGAATTTACCCAGGCGGGAGCAGCTCAGGTGATGTCATTTGTTTTGTTGTCGAGCCTTGTTGGCAGGGTACTGATGGGATTTCTGGCCGACCTGATCAGCCGCAAATATGTCATGATACTGATTTACCTGCTGGTAGCCTCGGCAATACCTTTACTAATGCTGCCCGATTTTACCGGACGTATCTATGTGTTTGCCGTAATATACGGCATTGGGCTGGGCGGCGATTACATGATCATCCCCTTAATGGCCGGTGACCTGTTTGGCGTCAGGGCTCTTGGACGCACCATGGGAATTATCCTGGTGGCTGATGGGGTTGCTGAATCAGTGTTTCCTATGCTGGTCGGAGCCTTGTACAACGAAGCAGCAAAAAGTTACAGCCTTGGGTTTACCGTACTAATTTGCGTGGCCCTGGCGGGTGTAGTCATTATATCTTTCCTACCCAAAACATCTAAAGAAAGATAGTTATGATTTTTGAAGATGCAATTGCGCTGACAAAGGAACTGATTTCATTTAACACGGTCAATCCGCCGGGAAATGAAGAGGTGGTTGCCCGGTTTACAGGAAAACTTCTTGCCGAAAACGGTTTTGGCATCAGATACGATAAGTTATCTCCGGACCGGTTAACCCTGATTGCAGAAAAAGGGCTCACCGATGATATTCCCCCGCTTGTGCTGACCGGCCATTTCGATACGGTCCCGCTGGGGGCAAAGCCATGGACCGAAGATCCGTTTTCAGGAATAATAAAAGAAGGTAAAATCTACGGACGCGGTTCAAGCGATATGAAAGGCGGAGTAGCAGCCATGATCTGCGCAGCAATACAGGCATGCCGGGAATCTGTTCCCTCGGGAGGAATCCGGCTTATTTTAACAGCCGGGGAAGAAACCGGTTGCCATGGGGCTAAACATTTGGCCGATACCTGCTATGATCTGGGTCGGGCAAGCGCCGTCATTGTGGGTGAACCAACTTCAAATGTCCCGGCCATCGGGCATAAAGGAGCTTTGTATCTGAATGTTTCTGCATCGGGAAAAACGGCTCATTCTTCCATGCCGGAACTGGGTGACAATGCCATTTACAAAGTGGCAAGAGCTGTTACCAAAATCGAAAACTTCCGGTTTAACGCAGAACGGGATGCCTTGCATGGATTGCCAACCATTAATGTGGGGGTGATCAGCGGCGGGAAAAACCTGAACTCTGTTCCCGATCGTGCGGAGTTTACAATAGACATACGTTCCACCCGGAAAGTGAGCCATGCTGAACTGCTGTACCGCCTTTCCCGGGAACTGGGAACAGAAGTGTCTTTTGAAAAGCTGGTCGACCTGATGCCGGTCAGCACCGACGAAATGTCCCCGTTTATCCGGCTGGTTTATTCCGTTTGCGGGATCAATCCGGAGAAAGGAGTTTCCCGGAAATCGCTTCCGTATGTAACCGACGGCGCTGTTTTGCAGCAACTGTACGGCGGAGCACCAACGATTATCCTGGGACCGGGGCAGCCCGAAATGGCTCATCAGACCGATGAGTTTTGTTACATGGAAAAAATTGAAGAAGCAGTAACGATATATAAAAACATCATTTTAAGAATAGGAGAAATCAATTCATGATAACATATCCTGAAACAATAGAGACAGAACTACAACTCGAAGAACTTCTGTCAAGGCCAACAACTGAAGTTATTAACTTATTTAAAACCCTTGACGGGGACATCATTTTTTTGGGCATTGCCGGAAAGATTGGACCATCGATAGCACGGATGGCAAAAAGGGCCTGTGACGAAGCAGGCGTTTCCCGGCGAATCATCGGGGTTTCGCGTTTCAGTAACGAAAAAGAACAAAAAGATATTGAAAGTTATGGTATCGAAACCATCCGCGGTGACCTGCTGAACCCGGATTTTGTAAAAAGCCTTCCTCGGGTAAAAAATGTGATCTTCCTGGCGGGTATGAAATTTGGATCAGAGGATAATCTGTCCCTGACATGGGCCATGAATTCCTATGTTCCCGCCTTGGTTGCCGACCATTACAGGAAATCAAGAATTGTTGCCTTTTCAACAGGTTGTGTTTATCCACTGGTGGAAATAAACTCGGGAGGATCGCTCGAAACAGACCGCCCGGTAGCCATTGGCGAGTATGCCCAGTCGTGCCTGGGACGGGAACGGATGTTTGAATTTGGTAGCATCCAATACGGGACGCCGGTTTCACTGATCCGCCTTAACTATTCGGTGGAAATGCGCTATGGCGTTTTGGTCGATATTGCAACAAAAATAATAAATGAAGAACCCCTGGACCTGTCGATGGGCTATTTTAACGTGATCTGGCAGGGCGACATGAACGCCATGACCCTCCGGGCGCTTGTGCATTGCAAGAGCCCGGCCGGGATAATCAACCTGACAGGCCCGGAAACCCTTTCGGTAAGGCAAGTAGCTATTGAGTTTGGAAAGCTTTTAGGCAAATCCCCAAAATTTACAGGAAAAGAAGCCCCGACGGCCCTGCTCAGCAATGCCGCCCTTTCGTATGATTTATTTGGCAAACCCGAAGTATCAACCGGTCAGGTAATCCGGTGGATTGCAGATTGGGTCGGGCACGGGAACAGGTTACTGAACAAACAAACCCATTACGAAGTCAGGGACGGAAAATATTAAAAATCAGGAATTACGATGAAATCAGGAAAATTGACAAAAGAAAAAACAGACTTGCTGCATGCCGGCATGGTCATTCCGGCGCTCCCGCTGGCATTAAATAAAGAAAGGAAGCTGGACGAACGCCGTCAGCGCGCATTGCTGCGTTATTACCTTGATGCAGGTGCAGGCGGACTGGCCGTAGCTGTGCATACCACCCAGTTTGAAATCCGCTTGCCTCAGTTTGGTCTGTTCAGGCCGGTGCTGGAACTTGCAAAAGAAGAACACGACCGGCTTGCTGCAAAAAGAGAGAAACCTGTTCTGATGATCTGCGGAGTGGTGGGGCAGACGGCCCAGGCCGTTCAGGAAGCTCGTCTGGCTGCTGATCTTGGCTACGATGCGGTATTGCTCAGCTTGGCCGCAATGAAGGAAGCATCGAATAAAATATTGCTCGAACACTGCAAAGCGGTAGCTGAAATCATCCCGGTAATCGGCTTTTATCTTCAGCCTGCCGTTGGAGGCCGCAAACTGGATGTGGATTTCTGGCGCGAATTTGCCCGGATCGAAAACGTGGTGGCTGTGAAAATGGCCCCTTTTAACCGGTACCAGACACTGGATGTTGTCCGCGGTGTTGCTGAATCGGGAAGGGCCGGAGAAATTGCATTGTACACTGGTAATGACGATAACATTTTGGTTGACCTGTTGTCAGAATATGCGGTTCAGGTTGGCGATACAACAATCAAAAAACGGATTATTGGCGGATTACTGGGGCACTGGGCTGTGTGGACCCGGAAAGCCGTTGAACTGCTGGAAAATGTCCACTGCGGAAAATTCGATGCTGATACCCGCACAACACTGACCCTGGCGCACCAGATTACCGACAGTAACGCAGCCTTTTTTGATGCAGCAAACAATTTTGCAGGCTGTATCACCGGGCTGCATGAAGTATTGCGCCGCCAGGGACTGCTCGAAGGAATATGGACATTAAATCCCGACGAAGTTTTGTCGCCCGGGCAGAAGGAAGAAATCGACCGCATTTACCGTGCCTACCCGCATCTGAACGACGATGCATTTGTTACTGAAAACCTCGACAAGTGGTTGAAATAATACGATAAACAAATCAAGTTTTTGAATATGAAATCATTAAAAATCATTTGGTTCTTTGTTCTTGTATTGACATTGACTGTTTTTACCGGTGAGCTTAAGGCTCAATAGTTCGTCAAAAATTATTGTATTCAACAATCAACAAATCAATTCGATTTTTATTTTTCATAACCAATGACAATCAACAAATTAAGACAATTTGCCAGATCTATCTCAGGTATTATTTTCAAGATATATAAATTCTATAAACATTCATGTGTAGAATGTTATCTAAAAATACAAATATCAATATGTGGTGAAAGGATTTTTTGACCAAAATCTTTATGCTTTTCTTAAGCATCAAAGGACGAATCAACTTTTCTTGGCTCGAAAGATATAGACAATTTTGCGAACAACGATACTGGCAACAGTTTCAAAAGGCATTTGAATTTATGGCGTTCAACAAAGAACTTGTCATTTTATATGGTAGTGACCATTATGTAATAGTTTTTAATCCAAGCTATATCAACAAATCCGGGAAAAGACGCCTGTACTTGGCTAGTATTGGTCGGACTGTTCCCAAGCCTGCAAGGGGAGACTTGAGATTGGAGGTATAGCCGCCAATATGGAAAACTATATTGCTTTTCACCTTGAAGCCATTCATACCCAGGGAAGCAAAGGCGGTTCCGACCAAGGCGGCAACCTACTGGATTGGTACGGCAATGTCTTGTATGACCGTAAAAGTACACTGGCCAGTTTGTCATCTATTATTATTGCTGATGCAAACTTTGCAAAGAACCCATTTGTTGACAAGGTTCTTTCCATTGAAATGTATTTGATTAGCTGATTGCGTGACGATGCCGACCTAAAGTACCTGCTCTTAGAAGAAAGGAACGGAAGGAAGGAAAGACCACGCAAACATGATGGCAAAATCGTCTGGGCTGATTTTAACCAGGATTATTTCGACCATGTCAAGGTTGACAGCCTGACTACAGTATATTCAGTAATCGTTTATTCTAAATCGTTCAAATGCAATATCAAAATAGCCTGCGAGTTCGCTGTTTCTGAAAAAGGAAAACAAACCCATAAGATTTACTTCTCAACCGACCTGAAAATAGAGGCAGCCGAGATTATCAAATATTACCGCAGCCGTTTCCAGATCGAGTTCCTGTACCGTGATGGGAAACTGCACACTGGCCTAGAACATTCCATGGCCAGGAGCAAAAACAAACTATATTTCCAATTCAATACAGCTCTAACATCGATAAACATTGCAAGGGTTTGTCATTGGCTCCAATTATCAAAACAGGAAAGAGAAGTATTTTCAATGGCCGACGTAAAGACAGTGTACCAATATGTTATTGCTCGAACGATTTATTGACGTATTTGCTGTTAACCCGAACACGTTAAAAAATCAAAATATTGTCAATGAACTTATATATTAACGTGAGTTTTGGGTTAAGCAATTAAAGGCAGATTGTTCAGGGATAAATACTCCCGGAACCTTATATTCTTGTTTTTAACCGATGGGTTGTGGTCAAGTGACGAGTATGCAGCCATGCCTTCCAGAATATTGACCATTGTATTTACCGGGCTTCTGTGCCTTGAATGCTCAATGTCGCAGATATGCTTTAACAGGTCGATAACCGATTCGATCACCCCCCGGCTTTGCAGCCACCTCTTGTCTTCGAAAGGCATTAACTTGTTTTTCATGTTCTTTTTGGTTTTTGTAATCAGCAGAAGCCCTTGTCCTGCCAATGCTTCCCGGAGCTTCTCACCGATGTAGCATTTGTCCACTAAAAGTTTACCGCACAGTACTTTACATAGTTTGACGTCCAATTCAAGGTTGTTGTCCGCAACATTTCCGGGGGTTATAACGAAGAAAACAATTTCTCCAAACTGGTTGATGGCCAAATGCAGTTTCAAGCCAAAAAACCAACCTATCGAGGTCTTCCCCCGTTTGGCCAGCCCTTTAAAAACCTTAAATGTTTTGATATAATTTGGTATAGTTCGGCTTATTGGTCGTCCATTTTGAGTAATTGCAACCTAGTGTTTTTTGATTCAGACAAAGTATATGAGATTTGGTACATGTTATGTGTTAGTTCTGCTACCTTCTTTAAAGATAAACTTGACTTTTCCTTATAAAGTATCCTTTCCATTTCTTTGTAAATACAATAAGCGGTAAATGATATGCAAATATGTGCTTCGATGCCTGAGACGATGGTAGATTGGACGTATGCGAAGATCAGTTTTGGACATCCGGAATGCCTGTTCAATCTGCCACAGATTTTTATAATTCTCGATTACTTGTTTGTCTGTTAGCTTGGTATTTGTTGCATAGCCTTTTATTCCATCCCAAACTTTGTCCCGGTTGAACTTTTCGTAATCAATCCCGATGGTCACATCTCCCTGTAACCGGAAGTATTTATTATAACCTTTATTGTTAATATTCGATTTGGTGAGTTTCCCGGCCTTAACCCGTTTTTCCAACCGTTGCAACCCCCGGATGCGGTTGTGTTCGTCTTTCACTGCCCGGTTTGTTGCATGGCTAACTATTAGCCGGGTTCGGCCAGCTTTGTTTATACTAATGATTTGTCCTTCTGAAAACTGGGGTTCCAGAATCTGCTTTTTTATGTTGTCAGGTTCATTTTTCAGCCTGGCTCCAATAATATACTCGTATCCCTTCTGTTCCAGTGCTTTTATATTGTCGTTCGATAAGAGCCCGGCATCAGCAACAACAATCGGTCGGTTCAATTTAAATTTTTCACTGATCTTTTCAATGAAAGGGATTAGTGTGAGACCTTCGTAAATATTACCTTCAAAAATATCGTACCCGATTGCATAGCCACCCAGACCAACAAGTAAGCCAATATAGATTTGAGGATTCTGATGCTTACCGTCTTTACTGAAGCCTGTTTTTCGTAAATCATCCTCATCACTGGCCTCAAAATAAAGCGTGGTCATATCATAAAACACAATGCTGATATTTTCGTGTAAAACTTTTAATGTGTGGGCAAAAGCAATTTGTTCAACCCGTTCTTTCTGTTTACTGTTCAGTTTATCCAGAAAGCGGTAAACAGTGTCTAGATTAAGCATGATCCCTTGGAAACGGTAAAGGTATTCTATGGTTTTCAGCTTGCTTAAGGGGAAAGCTAGCCGTGCAATGACCAAATGGCAGAAAAGATCTTCCTGTAAAGTGCCAAATCCGATACTGTCGTATATTTTCCCAAAAATAAGTTCAGGCCCAACTGTTCGGATACTTGCATTGCTCATAAAAGAGATAACCTGCTCGACAATGGTATCGCTTTCGGATATAAACAAACCCGATTGAGCAGATAACCGTTCAATCTCATGTTTGCCCAGATAAACCCAAATTACGCGATAGGAATTTGGGTTTATCAAACTGATTCTCAGCACACCAGTAAAGTTAGGTCAACAAAAGGACTGATGACATGTATTTGGCAAAATTGCTGCTGCTTTTATTTACCTATTATTTTAACCCTTGATTTGCATGTCTGTGTTAAAATATTTCTTTTGCCCATCCACGGAATAGAATACTTGGGGTTGCTATGAAGTCCTCGGGAAGGACTTCCAGCCTGTCCTTCGCATTTTTATATCTATAAACACTTTTTATTATTTCCATATCTGCTTCTATATCTTCTGTGTTGGTTTGTCCGTTGGCATTGGTCATGCCTACAATGATCAGTTCTTTTGGTGCTAAAGATGCTACAAGATCGGGAAGGTCATACGCCGTAAGCGCACCAGGAACCAAACTATATACAAACCGGGGGTCGTAAAAACGGTTGATTACAAAGGAACGGTATGATGAATAAGGCTTAAGAAGGGCAATCCGTGAAATGACCGTGTCAAATGCTGTTGCATGCAACAATACGGGGGACATCCCTTCCCGGGCAATGCCAAAAACACTGTCAATCCTTTCTTTTTGTTTAAGCAAATGGGAAAGTTTTACTACATCGGCTGCCTGGATGCCCACGATACTTCTCCCAATAAGCATGGCCGTATAATACATGTTGTAGGAGGTATTATCGATATAGGCATCTCCTTTTAAGTATCCGCCCCCCAATTCACCTGTCTCTAAAAGGTCCGGAGCAAGTACTGTAAAACCATTTTTCATCAACCATTTGAGCTCATTTTCTTCTTTTATTATACCTTGCTTTCCTTCCGGGTGCAGGTAAATAACAGCTTTCGTGTTAGCATTGGCAGGAATAAGCAAAAGATAGGGGATAACATAATCGCCTTCGCCTTTTATAAAATATTTTTCAATGGTATAACCGTCTTTTTGTACCCTACCGGTAAATACCGGCATATCTGAGAATGATGGCTCTCTGTACCCGGAAAGCTGCTTGGCCGAAATAAGGGTTTCCCTGAGGTTGCGTCCTAAATCTTTCCTTGCCTCCTGTAATATACTTGTATACTTTTCAGCTTCCCTGCAGTTAAGCCTAAAAAGGGTTTCAACTCCAAGGGAGGTAGAAAGCTGTCCTGTAGATGTCTTTTGCAATTCCTCTTCTGTAAGGTATTCCACTTCTTCCTCTTCATGTGAGCCGGGAAGCATCAGGTGTTTTTGAAAGAAAGCATACATTGCTTCCCTGTTTTTTTTCGTGTATCCATGTTCAAAATCATCTTCAGTCATTTCAAGATTATCCGGTTTTCCGAATACCTCATAAGCCCTTTTTACTTCGTCAAATGTTTCGCGTGCCCCTTGAATATTAAAAAAATCTTTTGTTGTAGCCATAATCAATGTGGGTTTAGGAACTCGTAATTCAATAAAATCGGCATGATCAATTCCGTATAAAATTCCATGATAGAAATTTTGTTCACCATCCTGTACACCAACCGATTCCATAAGCCGCCTATAACTGGTAATGTAACAAGCCGGAGCAGAGGCTGCTACCCGCTCATCGAAAGCTGAAATATATGCTGTTTGCGTACCTCCGCCAGAAAGACCATGTACGCCTATTCTGCTCGGATCCACTTCCTTGCGGCTAACTAAGTAATCAATTCCCCGGATGCCATCCCATATAAAATATTTTGCAATAGATTGCCCTATCAAAGCAACCTGAACAGAAGAATAAGAATGCTCTTTTGTAGAACTTCCTATTGCAGACTTTCCTTTATTTGGATCGAAGTATTGGAGTCGCTCCCCTTGTCCTATCGGATCTATCGCCAAAACAATAAAGCCTCTTTTCACAAGATTTAGAAGTGGTAATTGGTATGACATCTTTCTATAAGCTTCGGAACTATGACCTGAACAAAAGAGGATGGCCGGCGCGGGATATTTTGCATTATTCGGAATAAATAAGGAAGCTGTCACATAAAAGCCCGGCAAAGATTCATAAATAACATTTTCTACTTTATAACCATCTTTTTCTAGTCTTCCTGTAATTTTTGCATTCAGAGGCGTTTTTTCGGGAAATGGTCCTAATAGATTGTACATCGTTTGACGAATCTGAGATTGTCTTTTTTGCCAATCATAAGCAGTAGTAAGTTTTGATATCTTTTCAACCCTGAGGTCAAGAAGTTTATATGCTCCATCAGTCAAATGGTGGTACAGCGAGTTTGATGAATCAGAATATTTAAGCCATTTATTACGAACGACATCAAGTTCATTTTGTGCCTTAATACTGTTAGTAAAAAACATGGCAACTGATATTATAAGAAAGAAATTAATGCGCAAATTTTTTTTGCTAATGATCTTCATGTTTTTTTATTTAATACATAGTTTGTTTTAAATAATAATTTCTGATTCCTTTTTTATTTTTCAAAGGTTAATTTCAATACATATCCATTTGAATTTGGCCTTTTTGACGGCAATAACACTTCAATTTTGTAGTTCTCTATTTTCCATGAAATTTTTTCGCTACATCCCAATAGTTGTACTGATTTAAGCCCATTCATTTCATCCTTTGGTAATAAAGAAAGGGATTTTATAAATGCTTTCTGATTATCCGGCCATTTAAGACTCGTTACATACAGGTAATTATCTTTCGATGAAAACCAAAAATCCTCAGCAGTAAAATTAGTATTAAACCCCTGTTTTTCTCTGTTATCTGTACCTTTCATCAATAAATTAGTCGGACCCTCATGATTTACAAGCCATCTTTTTGTTCCGTACACAGACTCCCCGTTTATATTCATCCATTCCCCGATTGCCTTCAATTGTTTCAAACTTTCTTCAGGGAAAACTCCTTTGGCTGTTGGACCGACATTTAACAAGTAATTGCCCCCCTTGCTGGTAATCTCTGTAATCCAGTACAATAATTCTTTCGTTGATTTCCAGTCTGTATCATAACTTTTATATCCCCACGTATTATTTAAGGTGCCTGGAGCTTCCCATATAATATTTTTTGATTTTTCATTGTCAAGAATTTGATTGTCGCCAGAAACCACAAAATCTCCAAAATTATTTCCAACTCTACTATTGACCAGGCAAGAGGGCTGAATTCCATATGCCAACTTATAGAAATCAAAGCTTTGTTCTCGATTCATAAATCTCGGAAAGTCATACCAAATTTCTTGCATCCCGGGGAATTTATGAAGTAATTCCTTCATTTGTGGCTTGGCCTTTTCTTCAATATATTTTTCATAACTTGCGTAAGAAGGATCCCAAAGGTTAGCCCCATAATTGTCAGAATGCTCCGGATTTTCCTTTTTCTTTTGAGCGTAACCGGCATCTCCACCATCCATCCAGTCGATTGAATGTGAATAGTAAATTGAGAATCTGATCCCATATTTTTGACAGGCTTGGTATAATTCAGTTATAGGATCACGGCCAAAGGGTGTTATATCCACAATATCATAGTCTGTCACTTTTGAGTCATACATGGCAAAGCCATCATGGTGTTTGGGCATGGCAACTATATATTTCATGCCAGCCATCTTCGCTGCTTTTACCCATTCTTCAGCATTAAATTTAACCGGATTAAAACTCATACAAAGATTTTTATATTCCTCTCTTGGTATTTGGGCATGATACATGATCCATTCACCAAGTCCTTTTATTTTTTCACCTTTCCAAATGCCCGCAGGTAGAGAATAAACTCCCCAGTGAATAAACATGCCAAACTTGGATTCATTAAATTCCTTTAATGCCTTTCCTTTAGATTGATGCATTTTATCCCATTCCTGTACAATGGCATCTTTTTCTTTTGTCTGCGAAAACACAAAGATTGTTAGAATCATACAGAATACTAAAACTGATACCTTTTTAATTGCTAATATGTTTCTTTTTGTATTTTTCCCATTGACTGTGTCCTTTTCTATTGTTTTGCGATGGAGATAATTTAAAGAATGCAATAGATCTTCATGGAACCAGTTGCAATTCATCAATCTAAGTTTCAAACAGTTACTGCTATTAGTTTTTGATGATATCAGTTTTTCTCCCTGCGCATCCACATGTTCTATCCTTAGTGCTCTCTTGTAGTCTTTGTTTTTCTTTCTTAACCCTTTTGTAATACTCTGATTTTCCATAAATCGTTTTTTTTATTTTATTGATTTGATCATCCCCAGAAGGTTCTCCTTTATCAAGGATTCTGTTCCTGGCATTGTTTTAGTAACCATTATTTCGTATCCTCCAAGAGGGTAAGCTTCGTCTGTGCATAAATAACCGCTTGTGCCATTGCAATGTGTAGTAACTATAATATTTTTCATCACAGATTCTGCTTTTATGCGCATACCTATTTCTGTAAATAACTCTCCGGAAATACCTGCAAATAAAATATCCCCAACTTTTAAAACTGTCAAGATAATTTCAACATCGTCCCCAGATTCTAATTTCTGATTTGGGGATCTGTCTTTCAAACCTTTTTTCCCTTTTGCAAGTATTGTTTTTTTGACCATTTTTACAGAACCTCCAGATGATGTGTGAATTTTTTTTGAAATATCAATTACTTCCTCGCCAAGCAACATCCCAATTGCATCCATATCTCTAAAGTAACTCTCGTTAGGGCCATAAATTGGATTTATATTACCTGAAGCCCCTGCTGTTACCGGGACAACTATCTTATTGCCAAAAGCCTTTTCAACAACCCGCGCAGTAGCGCCAGGCCAGTCACCAGTAATATAGGTATTTCCTTTTCCACTGACGGTGCCATGACAGGGCCAGTTTACGAAAACTGCTAACGGGTTGTGATCAATGTCATCAATCCTGACAACCAATACATCATGATCGCATGGTCCGTCAGGATTACGGCCCAATCCAATATTACCATCTGCAAATCGTGCCCTTCGGTTAATATTCATATTGCAGATGCCTTTTCCCGATCCAAGCAGAATAGGTTGAAGATTTTGAGATGCTTCTGTAACAGCTTGTATAATCTTCTTTTGTAATCTGCTAAAATACATTACTTCATCAGGTGTAACATTATTTCCGGATACAACGGGACCTCCATGGTTGTGGGCTGACGAGAGCATAATGTTTTCTTTGCTGATTCCGGTTTCTTTCTCAATCAAGTCAGCGGTTTCAAAACAAAATGCACTGGAAAGGCTAATCAGATCGGAGGTAACAATAGCCACTTTATTTTTCCCATCGCTGAAAACCAGCGCAACCGCATACAAACTGTCATGTATCCCGCTGAAAGGCTCTTTCCTATCCGCATATCCGCTCATTCGGACAGGCATCTCTGGTGTAATATTCACTTTGGCTGTGCCTCCGCTTAAAAGATTTTTACGACTAGTTTTCAATGCGTTTGAATTCCCAAACAGCAATCCAGATGTAATCAGTAAGAAGAAGTATAATATTGAGTTTGATATTCTTTTATTTTTCATCTTTATGTTTTTATGTGACTAATTAATTACAATATTCCCTGTTAGTCTAGTATCCTCAGATGAGCTACCGATCATGACCATGAAAGTACCCGGTTCAACTACCCATTCCAGGTTTTTATTCAACATCTGAAGTTCGTTGGGACCTATTTCAAATGCAACTTTTTGAGTTTCATGTGGGGATAAGCGTATTTTTTGAAATCCTTTTAACTCTTTAACAGGCATGACGACACTGCTTATTTTATCGCGGATGTAAAGCTGCACTATTTCACTTCCCTCTCTGTCGCTTGTATTCGTTACATCAAGTGAAACAGTAATTTTTTCATTGACGTTAGCATCCAATGGTTCTATTTTTAAATTGGCATATTTAAAATTTGAATAGCTTAATCCAAACCCAAATTCGTATAAAGGCTTATTGTCCAGATCAGCATATGAGTTTCCCCAGCCTTCTTCCAACCAATATTTTTTTGAAGGTTTGTAGTTATAAAACACGGGTAATTGCCCCGCGTGGCGCGGAACTGTTACGGGGAGTTTCCCGGAAGGATTGTAATCACCAAACAAGACATCAGCAATGGCGTCACCACCTTTTTCTCCGGGATTCCAGGCTTCGAGGATTGCAGGGACATGTTCTGCTATCCATGGAATTGCCAGGGGTCTTCCGTTTATCAATACTACGATTGTCGGGGTCCCGGTTGCATGTACTTTTTCGACAAGTTCTTTTTGCCTGCCTGTTAATTCTAATGTAGCAACATCAAATCCTTCGCCTACTGTACCTTGCTTGTTTTCCTTATGCCTATTATTTTCACCCAGAACTACGATGGCTACATCTGCATTCTTTGCCGCTTCTGCCGATTTGTCGATTTGATCGACTTCATTGCCTGTAACATTACATCCTTTTACATATTCTATTTTGGCATCGTGAAGTTTATTTTTAATGCCGTCCAAAACTGTAACAATATCCTGCAAGACAGTAAGAGATGTATAATCTCCAAGCTGGTTCTTTTCATCGTCTGCATTTGGGCCTATTACTGCAATTGATTTAATGCTTTTGCTGAGTGGGAGTATATTATCCTGATTTTTCAATAGAACAATACCCTCACGGGCGGCTTTTAATGCTATTTCCTGGTGTTCGGCGGTATGTGATATAGTTGCAGCATGAACTTCATCAACATAAGGATTCTCGAATAAACCCAACATGAATTTTAATCGGAGTATTCTTCGTACCGAACGATTTATTGTTTCTATTGATACCTTGCCTTCCTTTATGTTTTCGACCATTTCATTGAAATAGCCCTGATTAAAAGAAACACTTACATCTAATCCTGCATTTGCTGCCATTGCAGATGCTTCTTTGATAGTTTCAGCAAGTCCAGAATAAACAAGTGTGTTTACTCCTCCTCCTTCGCTTAACACCAATCCTTTAAAATTTAATTCCCCCCTTAAAATATCCTCCAGTATTTTGGAAGAACTGTGTGTTGGTATCCCGTCAACCGAAGGGTAAGTTGCCATTACTCCCAAAGCTCCTGCTTCTTTTATTCCCGATTGCCAGGGTGGAAGAAAAACCTCCCGGAGTGTTCTTTCTGATATTTCCATATCTCCTCGTTCAAGACCGCTTACCGGCTGGCTCTGTCCCGGATAGTGGCATAATCCTGCAATGGCTTTATCGCTCTTGGAAATATCATTTCCCTGAATTGCATGGACTATTGTTTTTGCAATACGGGAACAAAAATAGGGATCTTCGCTGTAGGCCTCCTGGTTCCGTCCCAGCCTTGGGTCTCGTATTGGCTCAATAACCAGTGTAAATAACTGGTGAATACCTATTGCTCGGGCTTCCTTTGCTGTTGCACTATAAATTTTACCAATAATATCCATGTTCCAGCTACTTCCAATTGCAGGACCTTCCGGAAAAATAGTTCCACCTGAGCACATCAATCCATGAGTACCTTCTTCGGTTTGAAGTAAGGGGATTTTTAACCGAGTTCTTTCAATCGCAATTTTTTGCAATTCATTAAAAAAAGCAGCCTGCTGTAACGGCCCTCCAGGTAAAATGTTGTTGGCCATAGTGAAAAACCCCCCTCCCGGACCTATCCCGGGGATAAATGTGCCTTCAGCAAATTTCTTACTTGCTTCCATTTTTTCTTCCCTGTTTTTACCCCATTCTTCCTGATAAAGGCATGGCATGTTGAGTTGACCAACCTTTTCTTCTATTGTCATCCTTGAAATCAAATCATCAACACGTTTCTCTATGGAGTATCTGTTATCAAGATACATGGGTTTTTGTTGTGCATGGGCCGCAAAAAAGCCTGTACAGAGCATTATAATTATCAATACTAGATAGTTATTATTCATGATAATGTAAAAATTAGTCGTTAAAAAAATGATCATTGTTTATGTTCAATAAGAGTATAATTAACCTTCTTTCATAGAACATTAGCCAAACCAGGGTCTATTCCTGTTTTTAGCTTTCACAACACTGGCTATTGCTTGATTCACGTTCTCTATAATCTGAAAATCGAACATCCCTACTTCTATAAAATCAGCCCCGTTGTCAAATGCCCATTGAAATCCGTCTTTAGGATGAATTGCGCCGCCGGCAAGCACTTTGAACCCTACGACAGGTTTTTTAACTTTTTGAACAAATTCAATCGTTTCCTCAGGAAACAAACACCACATGTTGTCGTGAAACTTATTATGATCTTCACTTATATTGGAACTCCATAAAAAAGGTTTTCGGTTTTCCTTTGGATGAGCAGACCAGTATTTGTCGTGGTGCATTGTTTTGTAATAAAAATCAGGTTCTATTCCTGCTTCTTCGCAAGCAAGTAATGCCTGAATTGTATGCGCCCCCAAACCAGCCGGATAACCTTGCTGCTTAATATAATCCAGACATTTACTCACCACATCAATTTCTCCATCATAAACTCTTCTGTCACAGGTAGCACCTTGTATGAAAATATAATCTACTCCTTTATCAATTGCCTTATCAACCTGTGTGTATATATCTTTCTTCGTGGGTGCTACGTTGATCCAGGTTTGAAAATTGCCGCCGAAGGTTTTCTTATACCGGGCTAGCAAGGGAGTTGCAAAAAAGAGATTTATCCCTGCCTTTTCAGCCAGCATATAGGTTTCAATTATTTTTTTCTCCGTATTATAAGCTTTAAAAAGAGAACTGGCATAAATTAAGTCTCTGGCATGTGCGGTTCCGGATAAATGATTCGTCCCCATAATCAAACGACTCACAGGAGCTTTTCCCTTTGCCAAAATGCCCATGGGCATTTCTCCCTTGATCTCCCTTAAAGATTTTTGTTTTAAAATAATGGTACTTCCTGTAATGGCATCTGCCCCCGTTTCTTTTTCACTGTTCATAAACGCCCAAGCAAAACCTCCAAAAAATGGCAGAAAAATCAGATCCTTCAATATATCGCGACGACTTTTAGAACTTTGAGGTTCAACTGAAGAAAACTGGAGGTTCCGTTTTTTTACAAGATTAGGTAAATGTATCCGGAGTTTCCACTTTTCCATCAGGCTCCAGAGACCTTTGTTTAATGTCCCGGGGAATAGAGCTAGTACAATTAATGCCACCAGTTCGATAAAAGTTTTATCAACTAACAGATAACTACCTTCCTGTGGAACACCAAAATTGTAGCCTCCAAAAGGAGGATAAGCAAAATAATATAAGGATAGAAGTAATACTCCTCCATAAACGGCCACGCGAGCAAAAAAGCCAAAGAACAATCCTATCCCAATCATAACTAAACCCCATTCATTCAGGAAATTGACTGCGTTCAGAAGTATTGGAGAGGAAACCATTTCACGAAAAATTGCAGAAAGGAAGCTGCGAGAATTTAACATATAACTTTCTGCAGACCATTCAGGATTCATTAATTTTGTGACGCCTTCATAAAGAAAATGCCAACCGATAATGATGCGCAAAATGATTATTCCCAATTGCTGGCAAAGTGTTAATTGTATAGCATTTTTTATGTTTCTCATAAATAGATTACTAATAAATCATGTAGCAATAATTTAAAATTTTCAGGTACTAAAAATATCTATGAATCAGTCTATTTACTCAATAGCAGCATGATAAGTTCCTCTGTACTGTATGAAAGTCCGTTCAAGAGAAGAGTCTATTCTGTGTTATTCCATAATACAAGAGATAAGTCTATCTAAGGTTGAGATGGGTTAAACCCGTTGACCTGAATAAAGTATCAACGGGTTAATAACCCAGTTTATAATATTCTCGTTAATTACCCCAGCCGGGATTTTGAGTCAGGTTCGGATTTAACACAATTTCACTTGTTGGTATAGAATTCAAGTAATCACGACCGACAACAAAACCATACCCATTAGGAATAGCTTTCTTGAAGGGATCAAGAAATCCGTCCTCATCAACAGGGAAAGGATTTATACTCGTAATCTGAGAGGCAAAAAAACCTTGGGGCCTTTTACCAACGATCAATTCATCGGCGGCAGCCCAGCGGGCAATATCGTCCCACCTAAATCCTTCAGCAGCAAGTTCAACTCGCCGTTCTCTCCTAATTTCATTAAGTATTGGCGACAGGAAGGGAAAGTCCCATTCAGGATCAACTGCAATATTAGTAAGTACCAAATTTGGCATACCTACCCTGCCCCTGAATTTCTTAATTGTCTTATCGATATCAGCCTGAGTAATCGTCCCTAATTCTGCCTTGGCTTCAACATAGTTGAGCAAAACTTCTGCATATCTGTATATGATGGCTGGGCTTTCTTCATATTGCTGGACATGATAAATCATATGAGGATTATATCCTTTCAGAACGATGTAACCACCAGGAGCATTATAATCTGCTGAAGTATTGAGTTTTTTATATACCTCGCTCCAATATTTAATTGTACCGTCCGTATAAATCTTCCATACATCATTTGAAGCAGCAATGGTTTGAGAAAATCTGGGATCCCGATTTTGCATCTCATCATTAAGTGTAGTATATCCTTTGAAAAGGGAATTCCCTGTTATTGGTTTACCATCAGAACACAAATAAGAATCAGCCATCTGTTTTGTAAATGTATTTCCAGAGGGTGTTTCCATCCTGAAATTCCGATCATTCGTAAAACTAACATCACCCCTTGATAATTCATTATTATATTTTTTCCAGAACATGACTTCCTTATTTGATGAATAATCTTGTAATGCGAATAAGTCCTTATAATCCGATGATGGCTTGCCAGTTGAGTAGAGATCATATTTGCCTGATTCCATAATTGCCGTAGTAGCCTCAACAACCTTATTAAAATATTTCTCAGGATGGGGGTTGCTAACGCCAAACGGATCGCTGGCATGATATTTTTCCCATGTACCTTCATAAAGGGCAATTCTGCTTTGAATCAGTAAGGCCATCCATTTGTTTACACGGGAAGCGCCATCAGTTTTCTCACTTGTAAGATACATTGCTGCCGAATCTAATACTGAAATTATATTATCAGCCACAACGTTCCTCGGATCTCTTGGATTATAAAGTTCAGGCGAACTTGTTCCAAGCTCAGTAGTAATCCATTGAATATCACCATATGTTTTTAAAAGGTCAAAATAAATTAAAGCCCTAAAAAAATAGGCTTCTCCCAAGTATTGCTGATAATCTTTAATATCGAATTTTTCTTCAACTTTTTTGTACTGATCAAAGAAATAATTTATACTCCTTACATTGCCAAAACTGATACTTCCACTGGTTGATACAGTTCTGGTTCCTTCCAGACGTTGATCGACACTTGTTCTGATTTGGTTATCGGTGCCGTAATCACTACCATGATTAGCATATTGTGGAAAATAACTGGTGTAATATTGATTTACATAGACCTTAAGGTCACTAGGACTTTTGAAATAATCTAATGATGTGACCTCATCCAGAGGGGCTCTTTGTAAAAAATCTTCATCGCACGCAGTAAATATTATGCTCATCGCAAAAAAACCCATAATTATGTTTGTGTATTTCATATTCCTGATTTTTTAAAAAGTTAAATTTACTCCAACAGAAATGGTACTTGATATCGGATAAATTACACCGTTGGTTAGATAACCGCCATTGCTTGGGTCGGAGGCATAAATTGTTTCGGGATCGTGATTTTTTGGTAATCCTGAAAATGTTATCAGATTTTCCCCCGAAATATAAACTCTTGCTTTCTGAAGAAATAGCTTATTTGAAAGCTTCGGTGGAATAGTATATCCTACCTGAATACTTTTTAACCGTATATATGATGCATTAAGAACATATCTCGATTGTGTTTGTCGGTTTTTATTGGTCTGTGAAGTAAAATAAGGTTTTGCAAAATAAGCATCAGTATTGGGACCTAATAAATTCGCTTCATCAGCAGGACGCCAGTAATTTAAAGCCGGTGAATCTTCATATATCCCGGATGACCCATAGCCAGTAGTCATTCCCCAAAATATGGTTGAACCAATATTAGGGTAATAATCACGTTTGCCTAAACCTTGCCAAAACATCATAAAATCGAGCCCTTTCCAATTAAATCCTGCTGTAATACCAAAATTATAGCGTGGGGTAGTGTTCCCGATTACGGTTAAGTCACCATGGTCGTCCAATGTACTTGTACTAGGATTGACCTTGCCATCATTGTTAAGGTCTTTGTATTTCATATCTCCAGGGGTCCACTTAGAATAAAAATAAGACTGATCCGGCATTTCTTCGCCTGCTGTTTGAATTAAGCCATCGGTAACGTATCCCCATATTTCACCAACTTCTTTGTCGTCATACCATGTATTAATCAGACCTTTATCATTTTTATATTTTAATATTGTCGATTTACTATCTCCAATACTAATTTGTGCTTCATACGAAAAGTCAGATGAAATTCTGTCTTCCCATTTCAATACTATTTCAAAGCCTTTTGTTAATAATTCAGCATTGTTGCTTTGTGGTGTAGATGCCCCTAAAATATAGGGAAGGGTTACCGAAGGTCCAAGCATATCACTAGTCTTCCTGTCATACCAGTCAAAAACCAAACCCAAACGATTGTTTAGGAATCCGGCGTCAAAACCTAAATTGAGGGTTGTTATTGTTTCCCACGTTAAATCATCACTGACTAAAGCTGGTACCCTTGCATATGGAGGCCTTTCGCCATTTATAATCCAGTTTAATTCGTTAGTAATAGGTATTGTTGAAAGGTATAAATAATTACTAACGTTCTGGTTTCCTAATGCTCCATAAGAACCCCTTAGTTTAAACATGTTAACATATGGTTCAATATCTGCCCAGAAATTTTCTTTTGAAATATTATATCCGGCAGAAGCTGATGGAAAAAATCCCCACCTTGATTCTTTAGCAAACCTGGACGACCCATTGTAACGTGCACTGAATTCTAACAGAAATTTTTCTTTGAAATTATAATTTAAACGGCCGAATACACCTTGTGTTGCCCAATGATACAATTGGTCGTTAACTGTAGTTGCCCCAAGTGCAGTGCTAATTGATGGTACTTCATCGGTAATTATATTTGCTGCTGTTGCATACAAATTTGAAAACATAGTTTCCTCTTGTTCATAACCAATCAATGCTTTAAAATAATGGTTACCAAGTTTTTTTTCATAGGAAGTTACAATATTACACAATGTATAATTGTTTTGAGAATATGTTGATTCATAAGTGGATGCTGGTTTTCCAATATTCCCAAAAGAACCGTCTCCAAGTTCTACCATCACAGGCCTTGGATTTACAAAATTTTTGCTCGTTATGACATTATGATTATATGAGAAATTTGTTTTCCATCCTTTTACGGGTTCCAGTTCAGCTCCAAGTGTGATAAAAAAATCATTGCTTTCAGTCTTATCTCTTCCTGAATCTTGCATAAGCCTTACTAAGGGGCATTGGATTGTCCCATTAATATTGTACATGGGCATCATAGGAGCAAACATAATAATCTCCCTGAAAAAATGATCCCTACCGACTGTAGTTTCTCCCAATGGATAATCAGTCTTACTTTTCGAATATTTTACACTGGAATTAAAACTTAGCCAATTGGTAATCTTTGACGTAAAATTGGTCATATAATTGTATCTTTTGTAGTAGTCATAGCCATATGTATACATACCGGGCTGATCTGCATATCCTCCTGAGATATAATATTGTGCTTTCTCATTGCCTCCGGAAACATTGACATTGTGTTTCTGACTAAATGAATGATCTTTAATCATTATCTGCGGCCAATTATTATTCGCATTACCGTTCCTTCTTCCTGCCCATATATTATTTATTGGATTATTTGGATCATATTCATAAGGAAAGGTTCCATCCATGTAACCCCTAATCCGTTCCATCTGTTCATCACTATATGTCGCAGTTGTCCCAGCATTTGCGTTAGCTTGATTATAAGCTGTTGCCCAAGTTAAGGCATCAACAAAACTGGGCACCTTTATCGGGGAAGCTAACGACAAATTATTGCTATACTCAATATGGACTTTTTCGCCTTGTTTTCCTTTTTTTGTCGTTATTAAAACTACGCCAAATGGGGCACGTGAACCATAAATTGCAGATGCAGATGCATCTTTCAAAATAGAAACACTTTCAATAGATTCAGGATCAAGATTATTTAAATTCATTTCTACCCCATCAACTAATAAGAGCGGAGAGTCATTCCCCTGAATTGAACCTGTTCCCCTAATATTCCAACTGCTTGATGCGCCTGGTTCACCACCTCTAGAATTCATAGTGATATTAAGATTAGGCGAAGTACCTTTTATAAGATCCGCCACTTTTGTTGCAGATCTGTTTTGAAGTTCTTCACCTGAAACCGCATCTATTGAACCAGTTAAATTTACCTTTTTCTGGGTTCCATAACCAATAGCAACAACCTCTTCAATACCAACTGTTTCCTCCTCCATTGTAATGTTGATAATACTTTTACCTGCAACGCTAATTTCCTGTATCCTCATTCCCACAAATGAAAATACCAGCATAGCATCATCTGGAATATTGGGAAGAGAATATTTACCGTCAATATTGGTTATTGTACCAGTAGTTGTTCCTTTTACGACTACTGATACTCCGGGAAGCGAAGCACCTGAAGAATCGGTTACTTTTCCTGTAACGGTTTTTTGCTGCTGAATTGTACTACCGTTTTCCAGTGGTGACAGGATTATTTTCCTGTCAAGAATTGAATATCCCACATCGGTACCTGCAAAAAGTAATTTTAATATGTCTTCGATTCCTTGATTCTGGACATTAATTGAAACTTTTCGATTGGAATCAATTAGTTTTTCATTATAAAGAAATAAGAATTCAGTCTCGTTTTCAATTTGATCGAGTACATTAACAAGTTCAGTATTCAAAAAATTGATCGAAAGTCTTATCTTCTGCGAATAGGCGCTGTTTGCGCGTGTTTGCAGAAAACCGAAAAGCAAAAGAATAACAGCAATGCGCATAATCAGTAAAATTTTCTTCAGAGAATGACATAGCAATTCCCTGATTGGTTCGTTTTTTTTCATAAATTTGAATGTTTAATTAAAAAAATGTCTAGAAAGATGTTTTTTAAAAGGAAATCGTTGGCGCGGTTTCCTTTTTTTCTAACTAATTAGTACCGTTTTTCCCATAATTATTTATTGTTATTGGTAAGTTACTATTGCTTGTCTTTTTTATACAAAATTACTTTCTCTTTCTCATAAGTGCCATCCTGAAGTTGTTTCCGTGGAATGATTTTATATTCAATTGGCGAAGTCATACTTAGCTGGTTGAACACATCTTCCAATGAATCGTCGACGAACGTTGCCCGAAATGAAAACTGGACTAAATCTTCATCGGCAATTTCTACTTTAACATTATACCAACGCTCAATTCTTTTGGCTACTTCATCCATATTGTCGCCCCGGAAAATAAGTCTTCCTTCAGTCCATGCTTTATATTTTGAAACATCAACAGGATTAATATTAAGTCTGTCTCCCTGTAGGATTAACTGTTCCGAAGGTTTCAAAATAACTTTATTTTTTTGTGATTTATTTGAGAACTCAACCTTACCATTTTGAAGGACCACCTCCACATATTTTTCATCCGAATAAGTGCTTACATTGAAACTCGTACCCAATACCCTGATCATTGATTCGCCTGCATTAATTTCGAACGGTCGCTTTTCGTTGTGAAAAACATCGAACCAGGCTTCGCCGTCAAGAGTTACCTTCCTGTTTTCACAGAAGGGTAAAGGATAAGTAAGCGTAGAACCACTGTTTAGCCATCCTTTTGTTCCGTCAGGCAAATTGAAGGATACACGCGAACCCATTGGGGCGTAAATAGAGAAACTCCCTTTCTGGTCGGAGAGCATAGTTGAAGAACCCCGCAAATAACCAAAATATAAGCCTCCACCAATGATTAATGGTAAAAGCAAAATGGCGGCTACTTTTAGGTATATCTTTGTTATACGGGAAACAAAAGTTTTTCTTTTTTGTGATTCTTTTTTACGAATAAGACAGTGTATCTGATCAAGCAATCTGTCCAGGTCAATATTCTCGGAACTGGTTTCATGAAGGACATCTTCCCAGTCATTCTCAAGAAGATGCTTCAAATCTTGATTCTCGTACCCATGCGCAAAAAGGTCTTCAATCCTCACCATATCATCCGGATATGCCATCCCATTGATGTACCGTCCGATCGTTTCTATTTCATTTTGTTGTAGCATTTTCGTTTATGTATAAAAGAAAGAGCAAACAGTAATTAATCCTCTTTTGTATTAGTTATACACACGAAGTTCAAAAATCTCATTAAAATTAGTGATTTTTTTTGGAGGAAAAAGTGTTTCTTTCAATAACAATCTATAAATGAAACACTAACAATAGGTGTAAAAATTCAAATTTATAAGACATAAGTACTAAAAGAAGAACAACGAGAGGAAAAGTAACACCGCAAGATGTTCATCTTTTAAATTCGCACGAATGAATTTTAAGGCTTCGGAAATATAATTATCAACCGTCCCTGGTGAAAGCCCGTGTTCCGATGCAATCTCTTTGGTTGATTTGCCTTCTATCCTGCTTTTTATGAAAATGATCTTTTGCTTTTCGGGCAATCTGGCAAGAATCATTTCGACCTGTTGCAACACAAATTTATAGTCAATTTGATCTTCAGTAACTTCGAAGGTTTTCTGGTTTTCTGTTGTTGTTCGGGAAATAAACTTCTGTTGATATTTTCTTCGACGGAACAAATTGCAGATTTCGTTATAAGCAATGGTGAACAGGTACGATTTAAAAGAGGTCTCCGTTTTCAGGTTTTGCTGATTTTCCCATACCTTCAGAAAAACCGATTGAACCAGTTCTTCTGTTTCTTCAACAGATTTCAGGTACTTTAACGAAAAGGCATAAAGTTTCTGGGCATATTTCTTATATACCAGATCAAAAGCTTCCACATCGCCTTTCCGCAGATTTTCAATCAATTCATTATCCGGTGGTAATAACTTCAATTTTAATTAGCCTTTTATTCCATACAAAAATAGGTTTTAATTCCAGATATAAAGACTGTGTTATAAAATTCAGTATATCAACAGAGTCGGCTTTACTGATTTTTATTTTAAAAAACTAAAGAAAATTTTGACTCTTCCAATCTTTTCTCCCCGGTTAAATAGACATCATATTGACATTGAAAATGGGAACATCTGATGTAGAGAGTGGGCATTTTAATTTATTTTAGTTCAAAATGTGGTGCGTTTCTAAATCTTATTTGGATTGAATTTTTTTCTTGATTCAATAATTTTTTACCTTCGCATATCAAATTAAATCAAACGAGTTCAAATTGGATATGGCATAATTTCAGGGACTTTTGAGTAAAAAATTTGGCGTAATGGTTTGATATTTAAGCGGATGAAAAATAGTAAGATCCCCACTACCTGGGAAGCCATAAAAAAAGAGGTCAAATTTGACCTCTTTTTTTATTTTATTTGCATCGAAAACCTTGCTGTCATTAGTATTGTTTTATCTATGGGAGAACAACGCCGAGTTCTGCCAACCTGTTTCTGACTTGAGTTGCGCTTTCAAACAGTATACCCATTATCCCAAGATTGGTTGCTGCATCAATATTTTCCTGTCTGTCGTCTATAAAAATTGCTTGTTCCGATTTTACATTCAGCTCATTTAAAGCTATCTCGTAAATTCTGCTTTCCGGTTTATTAACACCACAGTAACAGGATATAATAATACGATCGAAGAGATCATCAAAACCATATTTTTTTCGGCGGTGGTTTGACATTTCAACAGAATCGTTGGAAAGGATTGCAATTTTGTATCCGCTTGCATTTAATTTCTGTGCAATATCTATTCCCCCATCAACTGTTTTCATATATGGTTCCAAATCAATATCATCGACATCGGCAGAGATATTCACAGTTTTCAGGAGCAATTTCCAGAATTCCGGATCACTTATTTCACCACGGTCAGCCATTGGACGAAATTTCTTTTTCGCATCAAACAGCAAATTTTCATTTACTGCATATTTTGTAGCCAAATCTTTAATTTTCCAGTCAATAAAATCAATGAGCAATACACCGCCAACATCAAAAAAAACAGTTGAAAAACTTTTATTATTTTCTTTCATATTTAAACTCCTTTTATAGTTTCTAATAACTTTCTTTTGTGTTCTTCATTATGACCAATGGTATTAAAATAAGCAACGCTATCAATGCACATGCGATCCAAAATATAAATGTACTAGTCCATCCCCAATGATCACTAATCCAACCGCTAATAATTGACGTCAAGAACGTTCCTATATAACTCATTGCACCGGTCAGACCGACAGCAGTTGCCACAGCTCTTCGCGGTACCAGTGCAAGCGGACCAAGACCAGTACAAACCATCTGGGCACCGTAGATAAAAAATCCAGCCATCCCAAAAGCAACACCATCCCAAATACCGGCATTTTCGGGCAAATAATAAATAAAAAAGATTGAAGCAATAACCCCAATTATATAAATTAAAGCAACAGCAAGATTTTTTTTCGGGAAAAATTTATCAGCAATAAAACCTGCCAAAATAGTACCGGGGATAGCCATTAATTCCAAAAAACTGGACTTTACACCACCGGAACTAATGGAAATCTTTTTTACTTCAGTTAAATAAGTAACGCCCCAATCCCCTAAACCGTATCTTACCATATAAATAAGCATACATGAAAACGCCAGTAACCAGATTCTGGAATTTCTTAATACATATTTTTGGAACAATTCTTTTGCCGATTCATTGGTATCCATAACCGTGTTTTTAACAACATCACCATGATACACCTGTATTGGAGGCAAACCAACTGATTCAGGTCGGTCCTGCATTTTCCAGGCAACCATCAGGGCTCCTAACAGACAAAGTCCTGCAGGCAGAAAAAAGCCAAACCGCCACCCCATTCTTTCAACAATGAATCCACCTGCTAGTACGATAGCAAATGAACCTATATTATGACATGTATTCCAAATGCTGTAAAATCGCCCCCGTTCTTTTGCGCTAAACCAGTTTGCCATCGTTTTCGGGCCAATGGGACTACCCATGGATTGGAAATATCCATTCATTATCCAGAAAATCCCGAAAAACAAAATACTTGAACTCAAACCAAAAAGAATTGAAACCACAGCAGCTCCAAAAAGCGCAAAAGCCATGAAATACCGGGGATTTGATCGGTCGCATAATGGTCCGTTTACCAATTTGGCAAGCGCATAGGTTGCACCAAACAATGATAAAATAACGCCCATCTGTGTTTTGCTTAATTGCAACGAATCCATCATAGCAGGCAACGCAATCGACAAATTTTTACGAATCAGATAAAAAAATGCATATCCAAAATAAACAGATACAAAAACCTGAATTCTAAATTTCCGATAGGCAGACGCAACCTGCTCTTCCGGCAGTGGTGCAATTGCCGGTGCACTTTTCAAATAATCCATTAACCACATGGTATTACCTTTCTATTGTAGCATTGTAAAGAGTATTCCATCGCTCATTTATACTCTCTGTTTTCAAATAAAAGCGATACTCTATCAGAATTTGAGCGACTTTTTACAAGGTTATATATTAAAAAGTAAAAAGAAAAGTAACTCGTAATTTTTTTTCGGTACGATTATTATGTATCCCTTTGACCATAAACATGATGGTGTCCCGGAAATCAAAGCCTTCCCATTAAACACACTCGTTCGGTTTTTGACTTTCCATTATTTTCTTCTAAAATTATTTTGAGGAATAACGGCATACTTCCGAATGCATGGTATAGAGGCTTGGTTTTTTGCCATCGAAAACCAGGATCGGGCTGGAATGGTCGCCTTCAACAAACGGGTTGCCGGGGTATTTGACCCAATGGATCAAATCGGTTGACATGGCTATATTGGAAGTCCATACTACCGGAGAAGATGGATGTTGCCAGTCGGGCCGGTCGGTGGCATGATAGTAGATGTAATACTTTCCGTTAAACTTTACCACCTGATTGGCGGCAACAGCGGCAATATCATATTTTTCGGGACCTAAAGCAATGACAGGCTCATCCTGAATGTTTTTCCAATTTATTTTATCGGTTGATCCAGCAATCCAAATACCCAGATCGTTCCGCTCGTAGAAAAGGTACCATTTCCCGTCTTCGACCCAAACAACGGGTGTTCCGTAAGGGCCGGGGATCGTATCGCCTGCTGCCGACAGGATGGTTAAATCGCCCTGTTCGCGCCATTGAATTCCGTCGGTCGAAGTAAGCAAATGCGCTACATCGTTGTCCCCTTCGGCATACATGTAATACGTGCCTTCATTTTTTAACACAAACATGTCTTCTGTCCATTTTTCGCTGAAAATCGGGTTTCCGGGATACCTTTCCCAATGGATACCATCGGTTGATGTGGCATAACCCAAAAATTTTGGTTTGGCCATTTCCGGATTGTACCCGGTATACCACATTTTATAAAAGCCATCTTCAAACAAAATATACCCGCGTTCACGGATTTTTTTGTCCCAGGTATTCGTGTCGGTTCCGGCAAAAACCGGATTTTCTGAACAGGGTTTAAATTCAACCATTTCAGGAGAAAAAATAATGGAAGAATCAGTTTTAACCGGGCTGTTGCATGTCCAAAGAAACAGGATCAGGCTTAAATAAGTTAGTTTGGTAATTAGGTTTTTCATACGTAAATAATTTGTTTTTTAATTGTCGTATGGAACTCACATGTTGTACAATTTTCTTCCATTGGGTTTGTGTTGATCGCAACATGTTCGTTTCATGGTTGGCTTGTCAGTTACAAAGTCAGTTCTTCTTTTATTTTGCCTGAATCATCAATCAATTTTAAATGGAACGATTGTTCATCAGCTTTAACTTCGATCATAGTCCGCTGTCCGTCTTTTGGTCCGCCTCCTATTACAATCGGGTAATTATGTAACCCTTCCACTTTAGGGTGAATGCCCGCAACATGTGTATGGCCCGAAATCAGGAGATCAATTTTGGCTTCATTAAAAACATCGGCCCATACCTCACGACAATGCATGGTCCCGTGCCAATCGCCGGAATAGAACGGGGGAATATGGCTGAACACCACTTTGTATTTCGCTTTTTTAAATTCTTTTTTCTTTATTTCCTGCTTCAACCATTCGCGTTGGGCTACCCGATAAGGATCGAATTTTACCAATCCGAAATATTCATTGTTATCATCGGGTTTATCTTCACCCGAGTCGAGTACAATGCAATACACCGGTCCTGCTCTGAACGAATAATAAAAACCATGTTGGCCCCGGTTGAAATACTGATCGAGATGACGTGCAAACACACCTCTCGTTTCGTGGTTACCACGCGAAAATACCATTGGGCTATTGGAAGAAACCCCGGCAAACGGTACCAGTAAATTTTTTACAATCTGATCCTCGTTGTCGAGATGACCGAAAATATCACCATTCATCAAAACAAAATCCTTCTTTTCCGATGATTGATATGGCAATAAATGGCTGAACGATTCCGGGCGGTCGTGGATATCGTTGAACACCAGAAACGACACTTTTTTCTTTGAAGAATTAAAAGTTTCAAATGAATAAACTTCACTGGTGTAGGTATTTCCATATATGACCTGGTATGGTTTAAAGCTTTCTATCGGTTTCGAACAAACCCGGTAATAATAAATTTGTCCGGGAGTCAATCCCTTAATGGTAACAGCATGAACAGTATTGTTTGCCTGTACAAGCCCATCTTTAACCGATTCAGCTTTTTGTCCAAGAACATCCGGATCTGATCCATACTCGACCCAACTGAAACAGGGTTCATTGGTTATCCATCGGACTGTCATTTCATTTTGTCCCAGGCATTGTATATAGGGGCCAGCTTTCAGTTTTACCCCGGCAGCGACGGCAAAATTGTTGCTCCGTCCTGTGTCTTCAATTTTTACCTGGGTAAACGATACGGGTTGGAAAGGATAAGCCTCCTTTAATGGTTCCAGAGAATAACCATAAGTGATGACCAGAACCAGGAACGTAAAAAATAAAAATCGTCGTTTCATTTTTCCCATAAGCTTTTACTTATATATAGAGTCAAAAAATCCTGTTTTAACCCTCTTCAACACCAAAAAAAATGATTACAGCGGAAGCTTCATTAAATTCAACACTAATTTTCGCGTGTTTGTCCGGGCAGATGGAGACATTCGCCCCTTCGTTATGTACTATTTTTCCAGATATCGAATGCTTGTTAATGTAAAAAAACTTCCTATTTGAATTGGTAAAAACCACAACAACCCCCTTTCTTCTAGTTGGATTATTTTTAGAACTATTTCAGGAGGAAAAACTTCGCCCATGTCCCTATTCATTTTACACTTGCAAGCCGTCGCAATAATTATTACTCATTCAAATTTAAATTGATGGTTTTGGTTTCACCTTTAACCATTTTGATTTTCTTCCCTTTTATATCGAATTTACAATCCTTCCAGGCTTCCAACAACAACTCAGCATTGTTATTTTTGAGGCTTCCACTGACTTTCACCCCTAAAAGTGAATAAATATTTCTGAAGAAGATTTTCCCATTCCAAGGATTACATTTGGCTATTTCAAGTTTCCCGAACCAATCTGTAACCAAATTATTCAGCAGTGTCTGCACCATCAGCCCGCTGGAGGTTACATAAAACGAATGATTATGGGACCGGCTCGATTCATACACCTGTATCCAATCTGCATCAACATAATCCGATTTCCGCAGGTTTGCCCAGTCTTTTTTCCATCCTTCCACATCTCCAATCCGCGATCCTGCTAACAGGAACTCGCCCAATGTCCACCCTGAAAAATGGGGTTTATATGAATCCTCTGTTATTTCATAACGAAGTTTATAGGCAATAGCTGCCGGAGTTGACACATCCTTGTCAATCGGTAAAAAAGCCAATGGGTTTAGTTGTATTGGATGTTTTTGTTTTCCGAAATTTTCCATACCGGTTCCCTGATTCGTGAAGTAGAACCCTTGTTTCGATTTTAATACCGGGAATGCAAGCCCTTCTTCCAGGGCAGTTTTATAAAAACCATCCGTGTCAAGCTTATATTCGATTGCCTTTTGGAAACAATATTCGGCACTGGTTAATGCACACAGGTAATCTTTTTGGTTTACGCCCCCTTCTTCATCTTGACCCATTGACGGGGTAATAAATAAATGCCATAAACCATCGGCCTCTTTTTTACAGAAATTTTTATAAAACAAAGCTGTTTCGCGGATTATTGGTAAGGCATATTTTTGAGTCCAATTCCTGTCGTTTACAAATATTGCTGTTTCGTAAGCCATCCTGGCCAGATACCCGGAATTGTGGATTTCATAATAGCATTTGTTCGGAGGGACGGGATCATGGTAGCCTTCAAATTCGCCATAAGGGAAAACCCATGGAGAATAAACACCTTCTACTCCAAACAGCCTTTTGGTGTAATCTTTTATTCCCTGAATTCTTTCTGCCCAATATTCAATCCACGATTTGGCAATATCCATGTTCCCGGTGTAAAGCAAAGCCGCATGGATAAATGAAAGATCTTCAGGGAAAGGAAATGGCCAACCAATTCCCGTAAAGCCCATTGGAGGAGCAGTACCGAGTTTGTCATCATTGTATGAAGACAGAAGGTAAGCCATCGAACGTACCCACATTTTTTGTGCATTGCCGTCAGGAAGTGAAAGGCAGGCTGTATTCCCCCATTTTGAATGCCACCAGTCGGTGGTGCGTGATAACGATTCTTCCGGGGTGGTTTGAGGATTACTGTTTGCCGAAATCAAAATGGTATTATCTCCTTCTTTCAGGTTTATATAAATCCGGTTCTTATCCAATTTTGTTTCAGCATCGGTTTTTATAAAAAGATTGGAAGAAACATTCAAACAGGATAAATTTATTTTCCACAAGCCAGATTCGAACCCGGACGACGCTGTTTGCAATAGTTCCTGCTTGTAATGTACGTTCAGCTTTTCGGAAGGGGCAATGATAATGGCAGGTGCCTTTCCTTCTACCTTGATTTTTATCCCTGCCAAATCTCTTTCAACCGGGTCGAACCAGGTGGTAACGGTGACTTTGTTTTTCCCTTCCTCGAAACTGGTTGTGATTGTCCCGTCGCAGAACGACTGGCACTGATTGTAGTTAGTAACTTCGTTAGGTTCATCTTCCCAATAAATACGGGCTAAAGGGAGTAAATAATCGGACCCGAATTTTGCCCTTGCAAAATGATGAATATGCATATACTGAGTTTTCCCGTATTTTTCAAGTTCGGTTTTCTCAGGATTGTTATGCAATCCCATTGGCCCATACGAACAGCCAAAACGCCCGTTCCCCTGGTATAGGTTCAGTACCGCTGTATCGGGACGGATTGTACGGCTGATATCGCCGCTTTTCATAACCTGTAAGTAGTCAAAAGTATCTTTAAAATCTCCTTCTGATATTTTAATCCTACTGCTGCAAGATGTAGAAACAACCAGGAGCCAGATCAAATAGTGATTTTTAATTTTCATCCGAATAAAATTTTTAAGTTACTGATTATCTTTTGGATCGAAATATTGTTCACTGAACGAGTTTCCATCCGGATGGAACTCACATGTATTATATTCATTGGTGTTTGTGTTTTCTGCAAACATGTTCGTTTCATTTGTGCTTTTCTGAATAGTAATTATTTGGTTCCCAAAAAGACAATAGCAGCAGAAGCCTCATTAAATTCAACACTAATTTTCGCGTGTTTATCCGGAGTGATGGAGACATTCACCCCTTCGTTATGCCATATTTTTTCGGATACCGAATGCTTGGTAATGTACCAAAACTTCCCTTTTGAATTGGCAAAAATGACCACAACACCCTTCCCTGTGGCAGGATTGATTTTTTCATAAATTTCAGGTGTATCCCCCGGCTTTCCAAAATGGACAGGACTTGCAGCCACAACGTCATCACGTACCAGCTTGTACTTTTCCAGAATTTCGTGAAATAGCGCAACACCCTCCGGAGAAGTTTTCAGGATTTCACCCCAAACCGAGTTTTGACCAAGCACCAACGATGCCAGATTGATGATCTGAGAATTTCGGGGATCATCGGGTTGGTAATTGGCCAGAAACAAGTTCGAAGGGATCCATTTGTCGTAATCGAGTACCGAGCGCATGAACCATGTCCGGGCAGGCCCCGGCTGGATAAAAATATTCCGGCATCCGTTGGGAAGAATACTTTCCCCGCGCGGACACAGGTCGAAGTTGTAATAATACGGACCATTATTCAGGATGAAATAACGTCCGTTTGCCAAAAATTGTAACCCAACGCCAATCCTGCGTGATTCGGTAACATCAAAATCGAAAATAGCATCCGGACAGGTTGTGCAAACTTTTTTCATTACTTTTCCCAAATAAACAGGCAACAAAAATCCATAACATTGTTGGCTTTCTTCGGTGGTATTTTCTATGGTACCATGAAAATGTTCCTGACTATTACAGCCTGATTGTCCTACACCATCGAGATAAAAATAACGAATCCCCAATTCATTGTACAGGCGGATCAATACATCGGCATACGTGTCCCAGTATGAACTTACCATGCACATGTCGGTGCTTTCCTCAGTTTCCCAAACAAGCGATGGGGTATCCGGTTTCCCGTTCCATGTTTTGATACTATTTTTGTTCTTCAGGAAAACCTGGCTGGTTATTGCAGCTTTCGCCGGATCCATCCAAACGCCTAATTTCATTCCATAACCATTGAGCCTTTCGCTGATTTGTTTAAACCCGTCAGGGAAATTTTTCAGATTAACACCCCAGTCGCCGGTACGGTCGAACCATCCGGCATCGAGCACATAAAATTCGATGCCCATATCGTGTGCCCGGTCAATTTCCCTGAGTGTATATTCCAGGTTCATGGTTGTCAGGTACTGGCCGCCAGCCCATTTCACCCGTTCCTGCCGCCCCCAGGTATTGTAATAAATATAAGGTTTCCGGCTTTCCAGATTTACCGTTTGGTATTTGTGGATGAAAGTGCGGAATTTGTCTGCCATTTCATTTTCACCACCGGCAATACCAGCCACTTCAAACCAAATGGTTGAAAAACCATCGGTTGACTGCCCTGCAAAATAATTGCCTTTTTCTGCCAGCAACCCGACCGTCATATCCGGCTGAAATCCGAATTTCAGGTAATTATCCGGGTACATCGAGTCGTGTTCGTAAGCACACAGGAATGTAGTTTGCCCGTTGCTTGCCAGGAGGATAGGTCCTGCAACCGAACCGGAATTTGCAAAATCAGCCTCATAAATCTGCGTTTCGCCCAAGTTGCACGAGTGGATCATCTCGTTAAAAACCGAAAGATTAATTTCCTTGATATCAGAGAAATCCTTCATGGAATACGAAAGATAAGTCAGATCGTCTTTCCCCGATTCCCTGGTCAGTTTTTGTTCTCCGGAAGTTTTTAAAGTATAACAAAACCTGACAACCGGATTATCGGTTGCAATCCTGAATTTTACC
>Ga0209211_10001949_pt1 | contig 37021 bp, 34 predicted proteins | sample RifGroA2_FD_183992 | JGI IMG/M metagenome (GOLD analysis project Ga0209211, IMG submission 183992) | Groundwater microbial communities from Rifle, Colorado, USA - Groundwater A2 (SPAdes) (version 2) | ecosystem: Environmental > Aquatic > Deep subsurface > Groundwater | place: Rifle, Colorado... | reverse complement strand
TACTTTAATAAATAATTAATTATTTTATTATTACCCTATGTCTGCCTCCCCTATTCGTATATCAGTTAGTGAAGCCAGTAAGCTGTTTGGGTTATCCACAAAAACAATCCGCCAGGCTATTAAGGCTAGCTTAATTTCCTATGTGGTAGTGAGGGGCAGGTATAAGCTTAATTTTGAAAGCGTACTTACCTGGTCACAGGCTTCCACCCGCCGCCGCGGCAACCTGACTAGAACTGGCTTGGGGCAGTATGTGGAAAAGTGGCGCATCAGCAACCGCAAATACTCCCCCCGCCCGCCGGAGTAGAAAATCACATTTCACATATCACGTATCACAATAGCGATGGGTGTGAAGCGTGTAGGGTTTAGTTGGCATAGTTTAGTGAAGCCAAAACGCAAATTCTGTTGCCTTATTCAGGCTCCAAAAAGTCTCCTGCCAACAAGGCGAACAAAAAAGTACTGCCCTGACCTTTAGTGCTTTCCACCCAAATGCGGCCATTCATGTGCTCAATAATTTGCCTGACAATAAAAAGCCCTAAGCCGGTGCCTTGAATATTACGGGTTTCGTCTGACTCCACTCGGAAAAATCGTTGGAAAAGTTTAGCTTGATCTTCTGCTGTTATGCCAATGCCATTATCTTTCACCCAGGTAACCACACTATCGCCTTCTATTCTTAAGCCAACCTCAACTTTGCCCTGGGGTGGAGTGTATTTAATGGCATTACCAACTAAGTTTACCAAAACTTCCTGCAATTTATCCTTGTCAGCCATGACCTGGGGTAGTTGTGGTGGCGGCGAAAAAACAATGATGTGTTTTTTCTCATCGGCTAATGATTTTAACTCCGCCAAGGTAGCAGAAATTATAGCTACTATATCCTGGGGTGAAGTTTGAACTTTTAATCGGCCGGCTTGAGAACGGGCAACTTCCAGCAAATCATTTACCAAAATTGCCAAACGGCCACCGGATTGCTGTAATCGTGTTACGAATTCTTTAGCTTGCTCTGGCAAATCTTTACTAGCGTCACCCAGCATTTCGGCATAACCGCGGATAGCGGTAACTGGCGTACGGAGTTCGTGCGCGGCAATAAAGACGAATTCATCCTTCAAACGCTCTAATTCCTTTAAGCCTTGCGTCATGATGCCAAAACTTCGTGCTAATTCCCCAACCTCATCTTGACTAGCTGTGGGCAGCACTACATCAAACTTCCCTTGCCCAATTTGAGCGGCAGCTGTAGTTAACTGACGCAATGGTTTAGTTATTTTACGCGCTAACCACAAACTTACAATAACAAGGGCTAATAACAAAATAAAAGTACCAGCAACCAAGCGCCCCACCACTTCACTGACCACCGCCATGGCTTCGGCTTCTGGCCATTCTACTACCACTGCCCAGCCGAATTTAGGAATAGTGCGACCAACTGCAAAAACTTTTTCCCGAGCTATGTTTGAATTATAAATAGTAGCGGTATTCAGGGCTGGGGCTAAACCGGTAGATAATACTTGACTGACAAATGGCTGGCGCTTAAGATCAGTCCCTCGCGATAAGCGGTTAGACAAAACACTAGATGAGGCAATTACTCGGCCAGATTGATCCACCACATATAGATACCCGCTCTCACCTAAATTTGCTTGAGCCACAAGGGGCGATACAGTGGTCAAATTTGCTTCCCCGCGCAACAAGCCAATGACTACCCCTTGTTGGTTAGTTACCGGCGAGGCTAATACTATCCTGGGCTCATTATCAGAGAAAAATACCGGGCCAAAATAATTCTCACCCTTTAAGGCGGCAGCCACGGCTGGTTCATCCAACCCTAACACCCGATGAATTGGCTTGTCATAACCCCGAACTACCCTGGCAGTTTCAAAACCGTCAGTTGGTTGGATAAAAGAAAGTTCAACCAAACTGGAGTCACCAGCCAAGTGCCCTTCCAGTATGAAGGTTTGTTGCTCATAACCAATGGCATTAACATTAGGGTCAGCTACCACAATGCGGAAATTTTCAATTTTATCATCAATAAACTTCCGTAATCTATCCACTGATTGATTTGTTAATTGCCATTCTAGTTCAGCCACATTTTGTTGGCGCGCTAAGGTTACAGTTTGCACAGCCAAATAACCTAAGATTGATAAGGCTAAAACCGACACCAGCGACAACAACAACGCCAGCTTGCGCTCGACCCGACTAGTAATGACTCTGAACAAGCTCACAGCCCTTTTTATTAACGCTTAGCCCCAGAATAAGCAACCGCTCGCACTGCATCCCAGTGGGTAGCGCTACTGGGCGAATAGCCATAAATAGCTCGGAATGAAGTAATAGCTGAAGCCTCTGAATTTAAATTACGTTTAGCTGAACGCAGACCATAAGCCATAATTGAGAGAGCGGCACTATCATTAGCTTGCGATACCACTGCTTCACGCAAATAAATTTTACTAAAGGTCGTTTTCATAGCCTGCTCGCGTTCAGGCAGAAGCGTGCCTGGCCAGCGGCCATTGGCAATTTTTAAAACTTCTTGCCATTCATATTCAGAATTGGGCAGATGGCCATAAGCTGATCGGAAACTGGAAACCACACCGCCGCGCTCGCCCGCACCTAAGGCAATGGTGGTAGTTGTACCATAAGTGACAAAGTTTAAAATAATTGTTTTGGCACCGGCCGTTATGATATCGGTACCAACTACTCTAGCTACAATATCCTTGTTATATTTTTGTTCCAAAGCTTCATCACGGCTCATATTAACGCTCGTAGCTAAACACTCTGAACAACTAACATATACTTTGGTACCTTCAGCTATTATTGTTGCCAGCTGAGTGGCGCGGGCCTCGCCTGAGACTGGGGTTGTTGGCGGTGTGGTAGTTTCAGCGGCGGCTGGCTGAGCTAAGAACGGTAAAACAATAGCAAACAAAGTAAAGTGATTGGTCGCGGCTCTGACTTTACGATTAGCAGTATCAACTACGCTGGTTAAAACTTGCCACTCATTATTTGTTTCATTCCAATAAGCCACCTTAAGTCCATTACTATCAGAACTGCCAACCCCCAAACTAGTTAAATCGCTATCAGTATAACTTAATTCAATTGAAGCCGAACTAGCTAAATTAGTTATAATCTGACCGCCGCTGGAAGCGGTAACATCACGTACACTGCGGGGCAAAGGAGCGGCTAACGCCGTTGTAACTGCTTGGGTGCTTTCTCTGATTGTAACCGTGGCAGAAGAACCTCCACCCAAGGAATTGGCGGGCAAACCAACTGACACCCCAAGTTCAGCGGCCGTAACAGTAACACTCACCGTTGGCACAATATTGGCACTTGATTGAATTAATTGCTTAAGCGCCCCCAAGGTAAGATCACGAGTTTGGTCAGTACTGCTTAATGTAACCGTGCCACTATCACCTTCGGCATAACCATCAGCTATGGCATACAAACGCCAGTTACCAATCTTTAAGTATATTGCATATTGACCAGCACTATCTGAATTTACAATAACTAATGAGCCATCATCTACATTTACTGCCCTGATAATGGCATTGGCTTTGGCTGTAGTACCGACTAACACTTTGCCCGTAACCTTACGGGGTAATGATTCAAGGGTAATAATAAATTCTTTGGCAGTTTCAGAAACTGTCCAGCTAGTATTCTTTGTTAAATAACCTCCTTTATTTACCAGTCCTTGGTAGGTGCCGGCGGGTAATTGTAGCCAGGCTGTGCCTGCGCTATCTGTATAAGTGGAAGCATAAGCAGTAGTACCTGTAATATTGACAACCACATTAGCCTCAGTAATCGGTTCGCCAGCTGAATTATTCACTATAAAATTTACCGGTAGACGTACGGGGATGGTTACTTGAACCTCGGTATTATAACTGCCAATGTTTAATTTACGATTATTAACATACTGCCCGGCAAGTACTATGGCCTCACTATTTACACCTGGAAAACCTGGCTGCATATCATATTCACCAGGTAATAAATAAATAATTGTACTGGAAGAATTAATTAAACTGGCGGTTAATAAAGTACCATCACGTACAAAAGTTACGGCACCGTAAGGCACAATAGCATTATTGGCCATCTTAACTGTGACCGCGCGATATTGATTACTGTCAGCTGAACCGGCCGTAACACCGCTTAAATAAGTATAGGCTGAACAGCCAGAGCCAGAGCGACAAGCTTGCACGCGATAATCATAGGTGGTGCCGCTGGTTACCATGGTATCATCGTAAATTGTAATGTCCGGGGCTTGCAGCTGGACTTCATAAGCCGTGGACCAAGTGGCCGCAGTTGATAATTTTTTACCAACATTGAACTTATCTTCATTATTGGCATTATCTATCCAATGTAATTTAATATTGGCTGTTGTAGTATAAACAACGCTTAAATTAGATGGCGCTAGGGGGGCATCGCTACTACTGCCGCTAATGGTAATAGCTAGGTTGCCTGACCAGCCTGATTCTTGGCCAGCACTATTCCTCGCCTTAGCGCGAATATTATAAGTACCGGACGCCGCATAAGTGTGCGTAACTGATGGTGAATAAGCTCCAGTGGTGGTAGCTTCAATAAATTCACTAAAACTGAAATAAGTATTGTCGCCCCAATCAATTACGGCCTGTAGGGATTCACTCGTGGTATTAGTTGAAGGGTAAAGCTTAGCGGTAACAGATATATTTTGGCCAACTGAGCCGACTGATGGCCCTTGGGGAGCGCTCGGCGCGGGCGGAGCATTTACTGTACTCGTACTTACAGAAAAAGGTGCACTAGTGGTAACTGGCAAACAAGTTGCCGAGAAGCAGGCCTGCAAGGTATAGCTGCCGGCCGTCAGGTTGGCTGTGCCAAAACCCATACTCATTGAACTTTGGCCTGCACCAGAGTAAGTATTGTAAATAACTACACTCCCGTCTGGTTTTAGTAATTGCATTTGAACAAAAGTAGCCGTACCACCAGGAGTACAAGCCCAGGTGTAATCAACATTCTCACCAATGGCGTAAGCTGTTTTATTTAAAGTTAAATTCAAACCAGTACAAGTTCCGCTGGTACCACCGCCAACTGTTACTGCTAAATTACCTGACCAGCCTGAATCTACCCCGGCAACACTACGAGCCTTAGCCCGGACATTATACGTTCCGGCTGTGCTCCAGGTATGGGTTACGGAGGGCGACATCGTGCCCGAGGCTTCGGGATAAATCAGTGACGTTTCTGAAGTGGTGCCATCACCCCAGTCAAAAATAGCTCTCATTTGCATATACAATCTGGTGCCGGCGCTCATCTGATCATAAAGCATAGCCGCATAGCTGGCACTAGTGCCGGTGGCAACTGCAACTGGACCAATGGGCATTCCTGGCGCTGGCGGTGAACTAGCGCCGTCCCCACCGCCACCACTAGTACCAGCAGTAACAGCTACTGAATTTGAATCTAGCGACGTAGTGCTGGTATAAACTTGAACCTTGTAATTATAGGTAACAGTAGTTGGCATGGTATCGGTATAAACAATTGCATTCGGTCCTAATGTAGCTAGAGTTGTAGTTGGCCAGGTACTATCTGTAGAAAGTTTCCGGTAAATACGGAAACCGCTTTCAGCATTACCGGAAGGGTCAGTCCAGCTAAGGTAAACCTGCATGCCACTGACAGTGTAATTCAAATATGGTGCTGTTAAACTACCGCCCGAACCAACACTAACAGTAACTGTATTGGAATCTTGGGAAGCAGTGCTGGTATATACCTGAACCTTATATTCATAACTACCTGAAGTGGTTATGGTATCGGTATAAGTTGTTATATTGGGTGGTTGAGTAAATATTGGTGTTGTTGGCCAGGAACTGCCAGTGTAACGCCGGAAAATCTTAAAGCCGGTTTCGGCATTACCTGAAGGGTCGGTCCAGGTAAGATTGGCTGTCATACCGCTGGTTGTAATTGTGAGATAGGGCGCGGTTAAACTGCCGCCTCCACCACCATCCGAACTTGTCATAGTAAAAACAGCACTGGCATTAACTGTAGGACAACCAACAGTAAAGCAAGCGCGCAAAGTATGGATACCGACTAATAAATTACCTGTTCCGAAACTACCACTATATGAACTCTGGCCTGTTCCAAATGTTCCATTAGTATAAGGCCACACACTGTTATCTGGTTTTACAAGCTCAATTGCATAAGATGTAGCTACACCAGAATAACAAGACCAAGTCCAACTTAAGTCCTCTCCTATAGTATAGGAAGTTTTATTAGTAGTGAGTGTTAAACCAGTGCAAGTATTGCCACTACCACCGCCGACAGTTACAGCACTTGTTGTATAAGCATATTGACCATTCCAAGCGCCAGAACAGCCATAACCAGATTGGCAAGCCTCTACCCGATATTGATATGTCCCATTACTAGGACTATCAGAACAACTAGTACTATTTGACCCTTCGGTTGAGCAAACTCCTGTCCAGCTCGCAGCAGTAGGATAAGTACTACGTTGAACATTATAATGCGTAGCGGTGGAGACTGTTCCCCAACTTAAATTTACAGCTGAACCTGAGACATTAGCATTTATATAACTGGGGGCCGAGGGTGTACTGCCACCAGTTGAGCCGGCTTGTACACTCATTAACCAGGCTGGCTCAGAACACATAGTTCCGGCACAAGCATAGAGCTTATAATTATAAATTGTGCCAGAGATTATATTACTGGAATCATTATGATAAGTACTGTTGGCCCCTGGATTAGCTACTACTGTCCATGACATTGATCCTTGAATCTCTCGTTCAATTTTATAACTATCCTCCCCAGCAACATCATTCCAATAAATACTAATATAACTAGAAGTCGCGGTATATGATACGCCACTAGGGGTTGGCGGTGCTGTTTGTTGAGCTGAAACAATGACGGGCAATAATAAAATAAAAATACCTAACCACAATAATTTATAATACGGTTTTGTTTGTGACATAGGCGAGTTGTTGAATTAATTAATTTTTTAATTACTATTTATTTGGTTTCAGCGTTATAGTATTCACCCGCTATTTCTCCCAATGTAACTTTGACGACCTGCTCCTTACCGGCCCGTTCAATAGTTAACTCAATGACGTCGCCTGGCCGATAGCGCTGTAATACCAAGGAAAGGCTTGAATAACTAAATTTCTCTCCAGCTACACTCAAAATTTTATCACCTTCTTTTAAGCCAGCAGCCGCGGCTGGACTTTTGCTTACTACCGCCGCCCGCTTAGCATTGCTCACTAAAATTGCCCCAGACGAATTTATTGGCTCGGTAGTTACCAGCCAGTCAGTTTGGATATAAGTTGCCCCAAATAGTGGACGGCGAACTTTTTGTTCAGAAAAAAGCGTGTCCATTGCTGGTAATAAATTAATTAATGGCACTAAGCCGCGTAAGGAGCCCCCATAATCTGCTACTAATCCCACAACTTTGCCTTCCATATTAATGACTGGCGCGCCTTTACTGCCTGCCGGCAAAGCCTGATCTAAAATAAAACGATCAGGCAAAGTTTCGCTTGAGGTGGGTAATTCTGCACGAGTCGCTAGGGGTGTTCTAGTGGCCACATTAGCTAAATAACGCAAATACCAACTACGCGCCGAGCCTTGAGTTTCTCCAGTAAGGGCTAATACTGGCGAATTAACTAAAATATCTTCTTGGCTGGCAAATGGGATAGCCGTTAAATTTCGCACCTCAATTTTTAAATAAGCCAGGGGCGCGACCGGATCTAAAGCCACCGCTGTGGCTTGATAAACCCGACCATCAGCCGGCACAACCACATAATTGCCTTTAGTATTACTAACTACTGCCTGAGTAGTCACCAACCAGCCATCGCTAGAAAGAACAAAAGCTTGGCCTAAGGCCTCACTACTTAAATAGCTTTGTTCGGCTAGTGACGCGCCAGCCTTAATTGACCTGGCGGCAAAAACAGTAGCCGAAGATCCGATTAGTTGCTTAGTAAAATCATCAGCTAGTTCTGGCTGAGCGACAACCGTGTGAGAATTTTGTTCAGCAAATTGTAAAGAAAATTGCGGTATAAACCAAAGATAAATAACCAAGCTAGAGGTTATACTAAAAACGGATATTAGAATCAATAGAACAATAAAATCTAACCAGCGGTGCGACTTTTTAGGCGGCTTGGGCTCATGGCCAAAGGTGCGTTCATTACGTTCGCGGTAAAGCGCGCGGATTTCTTTTTCGTATTCAGTAGCGGGCGGGGATGGAATCATATATTTAAAACCAACGGGCGCTTAATAATACTAAAAATAAAGCGGCCAAAGCCAAGGATAACTCGCGACTAAAAAAACGACGGTTAACAAACCCTTGAGCTTCCTGCCTTAAGACTAAAGCTAATAAAGCAAATAAAGCTGCTAACGTAAAACCGACGACATAAAAACTAGTCGGCCACCAAGTAACTAAAACAAACATCTGTAACATAATTATAAGGCCACTAAACCAGTAAGGCCAATGTTTGATAAGCGACCAACCGCTGGCATAAACGAAGCAAATAATTAAAGCGGCTATCGGCAAATAAAAAGCCAAAATCAACTGCCAAAGCGGTGTGCTAAGAAAAACTAGAAAACTTTGGGCGGAAGAGCCAAAGGCAAAACAACTAATAAAGCCTAATACTAAGGTGGGGGTGGAACCAGCGCCAGCTTCGCCCAAAAATAAAGTCAGGCGTAATCGCTGCCATTCCCGCAAATACCACCAGGTGAAAAACGCGGTTAATCCCAAAATTACCAGGCGGTACCAAAAATTTTCTAGAAACAACCACAAAAAAAAGGTGCTGGCCCAGTAACACAGTAAAACTAGGCTAGCAGCTAACCAAGAAAGCAGTCTGCCCCAACCAGACCATTGCAACCAAAGCACGACTATGAATATTACCGCTTCAATTAAAATGGCGTAACGCAATAAAAATGGATTATACCAATCAAGCCCTAAAGGAATTAATATGGCCCCAGCTACCAACCAGCGCCACCACCAGCGGCTACGTCCACCGCTAATTACCTTCCAATTAATAAATCTCTTTCCTAAAAAACCGACAATATCTTTTTGGGACGATTTCAAAAAGCTCATAATTATTTCACCATTGATGTTCAGCTAATAATGTACGCAATTCTGTCTGCAGCTTAGCTAATGAACTGGCTGACTTGGCTGGTGTTTGGACCAATAGATCTTCCAGTTGATTCAATTTAAGCACGAGGGTAAGATGAAATTCTTTAGCTTCAGCTGGTACAGTTAAATTTAAAAGCTGCAGTCTTAAGTTTGATAGTTCGGCCTGATCAGCGGCAGTTAATTGACGCTCCACTACTGAATTCAATGATTGTTGAATCGGTACTAATTTCGCTACATATTCTTCTCTGATATTCGGCATAGTTACTAACGGCCGCGCCGACCCTTCCAACCAAACAGTCAGCGACACTAAAATCAAACTAATCGTTACTCCCAAAACGCTACCGAGTAAAAAAATTCGTGTCCAAAGTGTGGTCATGATTTTCCTAAGACTGCTTGGTGGTGCAATCCGGGCAAGAACACCAAGGTAAATGATTGTTACCCCGTTTTTTGGCTAATAAAGAAACTCCCAAAGCAATCAATAAAATTGGCCAGGTTACCTCCCAAACTCCGGCCGTAATAAACCCTAAATTCTTTAACAAGGCAATTAGTCCAATGACAACCAAGATTGTTCCCCAAAACATAGGCAAAATAGGTTAAAAATTAGTAGGTTCTATTATAAAGTATAGCTTATAATTGGCTTTTTTATAAGCCAGCGGCCAAACTTTCAACCCCAACTTCCTGCCAATCATTTTGTGCTTCATTCCAGCGGTAGGCATGCAGGGTTAGGGTCTGTTCATTGTCGTCATATTTATACTGCACCGTGGCGGCGGAATGCATCCGATGAGAATACAAGGTTTTTTTCTCCAGCACCCTAGGCCTAACCCACAACTCCAACCGCATCCGCCCAAGAGCTGATTGCAGTTCAATATATTCACGGTGACCCACCCCATCTGGCAAGGGCTCTTGACCAGACTCAACTTGGGGAGACTGTTTTTTAACTCTCTCTATTATTTCCTGCCAACGTTCATGGGTCATAAAATTTAAACTTTAAAAATCAAAATCTTATATTTTACTTTGGTAATTTTTATTATCAAGATATTTTCTCCCCTTCAAACTAGGCGGCAAATAATCTTGTTCCACTGGTTCATCATAATCAGGATTATATTTATAGCCTTGGCCATAACCAACTTCTTTCATCAAGTCTGTGGGCGCATTCCGTAAATGAAGCGGCACGCCCTCATTAATCGTGGCTTTAACATCTTGCTGCACTGCCTGATACGCTTTATATAAAGAATTTGATTTTGGGGCATTCGCTAAATAAACTACTGTTTGGGCTAAAATTACATTGCACTCCGGCATGCCAATATTGTGCGCGGCTTGAAAGCCGGCGGTGGCTTGCACTAAAGCTTGCGGATCAGCTAAACCAATATCTTCTGAAGCAAAGCGAATAAGACGCCTGGCTATATACAATGGATCTTCCCCTGCCTCCAACATCCGCCCCAGCCAATAAAGCGCTGCATCAGGATTGCTGCCGCGCATGGACTTGTGCAGTGCCGAAATTAAATTGAAATGTTCTTCGCCGCCCTTGTCATATACCAGATGGGTGCGCTGCAAACTTTGTTTGATCAATTCATCAGTGATCACTGATTGATTATCTTTTAACGAAGCTTTAACTGCCAGCTCCAATGTATTCAAAGCCACCCTGGCATCACCAGAAGCCATAATCGCCAAGTGCTTAATAGCTTGAGTTGCACCCTCAACTTTAATCTTGCCAAAACCATATTCTTTATCTTTTAAGGCTCGCTGTAAAATACTTTCTATATCCTCAGGGGCAAGGGCTTTAATGATTATAACGCGGCAGCGAGAAAGTAAGGCGGAAATCACTTCAAAAGACGGATTTTCCGTGGTAGCGCCAATCAAAGTAACCGTGCCGTTTTCTACGTGAGGCAACAGCGCGTCCTGCTGAGCCTTGTTCCAACGATGTATTTCATCAATAAATAAAATGGTGCGTGTTTGATGTAATTTACGCCTATCTGATGCCCGGGCAACCACCTGCCGGAGATCAGCTAAACCACTAGCCACTGCTGGCAGTTGGATAAAATCTGACCGTGTCAGTTTGGCAATTAATCGGGCGAGGGTAGTTTTGCCGCTGCCGGGCGGACCCCAAAAAATTAAAGACGGCACTTGGTCTTGTTCAATCAACTGGCGTAAAGGAGTGCCTGAGCCAATAACTTCTTTTTGTCCGACAAAATCCTGCCAAACTGTTGGGCGTAAACGATCAGCCAACGGCGCCTCAGCCCGTAACTGCTCAGCTAAGGCCGCATCAAATAAATCAGTATCAGGTACTTTGGGGCGGGGCATATAAGCTTATTTTACCATCAACCCCTAGCCTTGCCGAATTAATTATGAACCGAAACGACGCTGTCTGTCATTAAACCAACTAAGTGCCTGGTCTAAGTCAGTTTCAGTAAAATCAGGAAACAACTGCGGCGTAAAATATAATTCAGAATATGCTGATTCCCACAGCAAAAAATTTGATAGTCGCTGCTCGCCTGAGGTGCGGATTATTAAATCGGCCGGCGGTAATTCAGCCGTAGTTAAGGCCGCTTTCAATTGATCAAGGGTAAGACCTGACAAATCACTTCCCGACTTAGCCAACTGTTGTACTGCCTCCACAATTTCTTGCTGCCCGCCGTAATTAATACAAGCTACCACTGTACCCTTATTGCCGGCGACGGTAGCTTGTTCAGCCTTAATCATTAATTCCTGCAAACTGGTTGACAAACCAGCTCTTAAACCAGCAAAGCGTAAACGTATTGAGTCACGAACAAACTCAGCTGTATCTTTTTTTAAGCCCTGTTCCAGCAATGCCATTAAATAAGAAACTTCCGATTGGCTTCTTTTCCAATTTTCCCGTGAGAACAAATAAAAACTAGCATAAGCTACGCCCCTGGCAAAAAGCCAACGAGCCAACTCCTTAACCCGAACATAACCAGCCCGATGCCCTTCTAAGGTAGGCAACCCCCTAGCTTTGGCCCAGCGGCGATTGCCGTCAACTATCACCCCAACATGTTTTATGTCCGACATATAAACTTATCTTAGCACAAATAAAATAAAAACTCGGCTGAAGATAGCCAAATATAGCTTATCCTCAATAAATAAACAGTGACAAATACGAAACTAGCTACTATAATCAGCCTGATAAATCAAACTAACATCTAAGGAGAAAAAATTGAATAAAGACGAATTAAATAAAGAAGCGGTTAAAACTACTCTGGCTAGCATAAAAATTGCCTGGCAAACCGACCCGAAACTTTGGCGAAGTCTTGTCCTAAATAAAAAATTTTGGGAAGAAGTCAGCCATCTATTGGAAGCAATCGCTGATTGGGGTGAGCAGGATGATGCTTTATTAGCAAAAGTTGTTGCCCGTTTTAAAAGCGAGACAGCTAATTTACCGCTAGATATCCAGGTTAAGAAACTGGCTGATCTCTTACTTGGTGGCTGGAAAAATACCAAAATGCAGGCTAGCCTGCGGCAAGAGTTAAAAGAGTTAACAGACAGAATAAATAAAAAAAGTGCCAAGAGTTAATAAGCTTCTGGCACTTTTTATTTCTAAAAAGCTTCAGCTAACAACCACCAACCCAAGGGTAAGATGCATAAAATTGCAGCTCCTAAAGACAACTTAGCTATCAGGCGGCCATTATCGCCTGGCTCGGATCGGGCTAACATTACTAAAGAAAAAATGATGGCTAAAACCGGCAAAGCTGCATTCAGGATTACGATAATAAGAAATGGAATACCAGTAACAATCTTAAGCAATAACATTTTTGCACCGGTGGTATAAAGTAAAGCCGCCAGCCAAAAAATGCTTGGGAATAAAACCATTATACCCGCAACCCAGGCTAAATAATTTTTACGCCAATCACTCACCTGACTAATTAAAGGTGCAGTTTCAACTTCAGGTACGAATATATCCTCTTGAGGTAGTGGATTTTCTACTGGAGTGATTTTTGCTGGCGGCGCTGGTTTAGCAAAAATATCCTCCGCTGACAGCGGCTGGGGTGGTGTCGGGGGTGCCACCACACCCCTAACTGCTGGATTCATATCCTGACGCAGCCGCGCGCTTAATTCTTTATTGGTATCTACACCTTCAAACATATTTTATGGAGAATAACGTACAAAATATATGATCCCGCCGGCATCATCCGAAACCAGCAAGCCACCCTGATAGTTTACCACCCCTACCGGCCGACCGCGTACGGTAGTGCCACTAAGCCAGCCAGTTATAAAATCGCTGACCTTTTTTGTTTGCCAATCAATCCGGAAAACTTTGTAACCGTCCGGCGGCTGCCGATTCCATGAACCATGCGCCGCTACAAACAAATCTCCTTGATAATCAGGAGGAAACTCTTCACCCTGGTAAAAGGCTAGACCTAAGGGCGCGTTATGCGCTGGTAATTCTACAGCCGGAGCTATAGTATCAGCGCAGGGGTCGCGAATATAAACATTTTTATCAAAATTTGTATCATGTAACTGCTGGCCATAACAAATCGGCCAGCCATAATTACCACCGGCAACTAATTTATTAATTTCTTCTGGTGGTAAAGTATTACCCAACTGATCACGGCCATTGTCAGTGCCGTATATAGCCCCTTGGTGCTCAACAAAATCAACTGTGTTGCGTAAACCACTGGCAAAAACCGTGCAATTCTTGCCATTCAAGTCACAACGGGTGATGGCGGCGCGTTGCTTATCAGTTTCATTACAAACATTGCAACTGGAACCAACGGCGATATATAGCTGCCTATTTATTATTTTAACTGTCCTGGTCCAGTGTCCGCCAGTGGGTAAGCTGACCAACTTTTCAACTGTTTCCGCTTCGGCTTTTAAATCATTATCGCGATCTTGCACCCGCAAGATTTGGTCCTCGGCTGCAATATAATACCAACCATCATACTGAACTATATTATGCGGCCGCTTTAATCCGCTAAAAAATTCCTGCTGCCAATCAGCTCGCCCGTCGCCATTAGTATCTTTGAGCACCAAAATTTTACCCTGACCCGGCACCGCCACATATACCGCCTCACCCACTACTGTCATTAACCTAGGGCCAACACCTGGGCCGGGCTTTGATAAAAGCGACGGTGCCAACTTGCTGGCAAAAATTTGGATAACAAAACCATCAGGCAAATTAAGAAAAGAAAGTTCTGAATCTGTTTGTGGTTTAACTGACGGCTCTGTAATCTCATCTGGAGGTGATTGATCATAATCATTCACCTCCGACTGTATTTCCGGCGAGGTCGGCGCCAGTACCGGACGCACTGTTAAATACTGATAACTAAAAAATAAAATGCTAGCCGCTACCACGGTAATAAATATTAATAATACTTTAATAATTCCCTGGCCTGATACTTGATAATGATTATGGTTATTGTTGGCCCGAGCCCGCACCTGCATACTGACTATCATTGAACCCCGCAAAATAATAACCCAGATACTAATGAACGACATAACTAAACTAGACGGCGGTAAGGTCTGGTGGGTCTCTAGCCAAGTAAACCAGAGATCACTCTCCATTATGTACGCTCTTATAGCCAGTAAGATCATGGCTAAATAGCCAAATCTCAGACCTTGGCGCCAGTGTTTGGTACCTAGAGCCTGATTAATAACCTTGACATTAGATATAACTATCATGCCAAGGTAAATGGTCATGGCCACTAAACCTAAAATCACCTCGGTTTCACTTAATCTAGAAACCAAACCCCAACCGTATTTATCCGGATAAATAACAACTAGCGTTAGGGCGTGAGCCAGGGCATAAAAAAATCCGACTACCCCTAAGTACTTGCGGTAACCAAGTTTGTTATCTAGAAAATTAAAATAATAACTAAAGCCAGAAAGGGCAAAAGAAATGGCTATTAAAACCGCGCCGGTTATAGCCAAGGCTTCGGCTAAAACTATTAAATTAATTGATTTATAAAAAACCAATTCATACAGCCAACCTAAGGCGAAAACAATAAATGAAACCCACCAAGAATTCAGCCAAAGTTTATGCTTTAGCTCATGGGCTGGGCTATCATTATTTGCTAATTGATCCATTGGTTAATTATATCATTTTATTATCCTATTTTAAAAAATCTAACCCGTTATAGGTTAGTTTAGTCTGGTCGGGGTGGAGGGAATTCCCTGGCGGGCCTGGGCTGGCTGGCGCTAACTAGCGCATCAGCCAACCCTTCAATTCCCTACGCGAGTGAAGCAGTTCACTCGCTCAAATTTTTCTTACAAAAAATTATTCCTTGATGGAATAATTAATTTATTTGGTCGGGGTGGAGGGAATTGAACCCTCTGTCTCACGGACCCGAACCGTGCATGTTACCGGTACACCACACCCCGCTATCCTATTATATATCGTGCCCAGTGTAACTTAATTTAACTTATCTGGCAATATATCTGGATTACTATTTAAATAATTCTTTGCCAACCTGCCAGTAGCCTGGTTCGCCTAATTTATCTTTGGCGTAATACCACCACTCCACTCCCCACAGCATTGCTTCAGTAAAGCCTGTTTTTTTAAAAACATTAATATTTTCCTTAAACATTTCTAGGCTCAAAGAATTTTGAGCCTCAGCCAATGGCAGTGAGGCTAGACCCTGCGGCGCCCATGGTTCCAATTGCAATTCACTTACTATTATATTATTCACCCAGGGTGAAACTAAAGCCGCCTTCAGTCTGTAATAATAAGCTGGCCAGGGATATGTATAATAGCCTATTACCGGATTCCAGGTAACGCGATAAAAAGTTGTACCCAGGTCATCGGCTAAGTGCGCTACTTCCCACCAAGAAGACAATTCGCCTGAGTCAGTTAATAGTATAGGGCGAGAACTATCTAATCTTTGCAATAAATTGATTTCGGCCATTAACCTGTGTTTATTGGGTTGTAAACAAGCGCCATAAGCAAACAACGGCTCATTTTCCAGCTGCCAGCGTATGATAGCTGATTCAGAGCGATAATGTTCAACGACCGCGGCCACCATTTTAAATTGACGAACAGTGATTTCATCAAATCTTAAATCTTCAATCCAGGCTGGATCATGACATTCTGGCCAGCGCGGTAATTTACGACCAACCGCCAATGTAATAGTGGCACCCGAATCCTTAACCATAGCCACAAATTTATCCAGCTCAGAAAAATCATAAACTCCTGAGGTAGCTTCAATTTCATTCCAATTAGCCTGCAGCCTAAAGTGAACTGGCTGATAATCAGCTATTATTCTCTGCAATAATTCATCTGGCTCAAAGCCTAAATAACGAGCATGAGCGGCGGAAAAGGTAACGGTAAATTGTGGCGAATCAGTAAAAGTTAACTTGCGTTCACCTACCAGGCCAATAATCACCACTAAAATTATGGGTACTACTACTAACCAAAATAAGTAACGCATAATTTTAACCCCAACTTAGCCACCATAGCCCGCCAGCTATGAGAATGATGCCGCAAGCTTTTCGTATTAGCGCGCTCTTAGAAAATTCTTCGCGTAGTAATTGCGGCCATTTATAAGAAACTAACAAAGCTAAAATTAAAATAAAAACATACTGCATACCCTGTAGGGCTTCAACCAAGGTCACGCTGGCTAGTGACACGGCATAACTATTTAGAACCCCCGCAATCGCGCCTGAGGCCTGACCGCCAATAAAACTAAATTTGAGTCCATTGGAAGTTTTGCCAACCATATGCCCAAATGACGCCCAAGTACCTGGAATCAAAAGCAAAAGCAAACCGGTTAAGAAGGCGCCAAAACGTGAAACAATTAATCCAGTAACAAAAGTTGCCTCAGAGAAAGTAAGTTTAAGTAAAACAAACGCTAAGCCAAATACTAAACTTGATAAAGTGGCTAAGACGATTGATCTTCGGTTTAAACCACCTGGACCGCCAACCATTAAAAATCCACCCATTACTAATACTAAGAAAGCGGCCAAATGCCAAGGCATTAATCGTTCACCAATTAGAATAAAAGACCCAGTAAAAACAAATATCGGGTTTAGGCTACCGATAAAAGCTGGGATCCGCGAGGCTTCGCCGGTTTTTAAAACCGTGAACATTATATAAAGGGCAATTGTAAAACAAGCCCCGGATATAAGGCCGTAAACCCAGCCCCAAAGCGTAGGATTCTGCCAACCAAAAGGTATCAGCAATAAAGCCAACAAACCAAGACAAGAGATAGCAAAAGTATAAACCGCCGGATTATCCATCCGTTTTTGCCCGAGCAAAGACTTATCTACCACCGCAACTATGGAGTTAAAAAAATAACCGATTGTAGCCCAGCCGATCCAACTCATACCCGGTATATTAACTTCGCCTGTCCATCCCGGCGCGAATTCGGGAGAACAAGATTTAGTTTGTGATAAATATCTGAATCAGACATAAATTTTATATAATAATGGAAATGGCAAGCGCTAGCGAAGTTGTTGTACCGGGCATATATTTACCTTATTAGTGTACACCCCTGCCATTTTTTCTAGAAATACATATTTCTAAATCTTGTCGGAACAAATTTCAGCATAAACTCGGGCTGACTCCCGGGGTGTGCGGACAAATGTTTTCCTATCTACCTCAATCAAGCCAAATTTTGGCTGGTAGCCTTTATCCCATTCAAAATTATCAAGCAATGACCAATAAAAATAACCCTTGACTTCGGCACCTTGTTTCTGGGCTTGTTTAACAGCCGCCACAGAACGGGTTATAAAACTGGCACGCTGGGCTTCAGATTGGGCGTCAATACCATTTTCAGTTACATAAAGCGGTAAGTGGTAGCGCTGCCAAATAGTTAGCAAAACCTCACCTAAACCAGACGGATAAACTTCCCAGCCTAAACTAGAAATTTCCTTATTTAATTTTTTAGGATCAGCAAAGGCCACAAAACCACGCGACCAATTAAAGCTAAAAAGGACACGCTGATGAAAATAATAATTAACTCCAATAAAATCATGACTGCCGGTGGTTAATTTCATTAGCCATTTATTCCAAAAATTATCAGCCCTGATAGTCGCCCACTCATCCAGAATAAACCAGCGTCTATATGGCTCTAAGGAAAAAAAATTGTGTGCCAGACCCACCCTTGCCTGCGGTAATGCTTCATGAATAATCTTGTAAGCTTCCTGATGAGCCTGGGCTAAATTATTAACAACCTTAATCATACGCCGATATGATTTAACTTGTGGCGGCCAATGGCCATATAAATACCCCTCTGTTGCCAAAACCAGAGGCTCATTAATAGTAACCCACAAATCTATATCTGAACCGAACTCTTTAACAACCAATTGCACATAACGTTTAAAATACTCAATCGCCTGATTATTTTCCCAGCCCCCCTGATTAGCTAGCCATTGAGGCAGAGTAAAATGATGCAAAGTCAAGCAGATTTTTAAATTTAAACTTTTTAAGGTTTTTATTACTTGGCGATAATGCTCAATCTCTGATTGAGAAATTTGACCTGGGGCTGTTTCTATCCTAGCCCACTCCATTGAAAAACGATGGGCATTTTGTCCTAACTGCTTGGCGAGAGTAAAATCTTCAGCAAATTTTTCATAATGTCTAACTGCCTGGCCACATTGTTCCAAACCACGCTGCTTTTCCCAAAAATGCCAATCGCTCCAAATATTTCCGCCTTCAACTTGATAAGCTGAGGTTGCACTACCCCATAAAAAACCAACGCCATTACTTTTAACCATAATGCTATCTAAATACCATTAGTTCTCTTCAACTAAAACCACCTCAAGCCCACTTCTGTGGCTAAAAATAAAGCGTATAAGCCAATCAAAACCCAGCCTTCCCGAGGCGTTAAACGCCGGCCAGTGTAAGATAAAATTATAAAAGCAAGTAGTAATATAATTAAAACTGCTACAAATAAGTAATAAGAAGGGCCGATTAGTAAAACCATTGGCTTAATAAAAGCCAGTAAGCCAACGACCAAAGAATTGGCAAACGCACTGCCAACCAAATTACCAAATGATAAATCTCTGGCACCGCTACGCCAGGAACGAAATGCTAGTGTTAATTCTGGTAAGTTTGTACCAAGGGAAAAGAATATAAGACCAGCTAAGAAAGGACGAATATCTAAACTTTCCAAAAAAGGTAGAGTGAAATCAAGAATAAACCTAGCCAATACCACTATACCAATTAATCCGAGCATGGCTAACCAAAATGCTTTTAGATTAGAAGTACCACCTTCTATTTTAATTGAAGGATGGGGCAAGGAATTAGACTGAATAAAATAAAATACGCTTAAACCATAAGTCAGAACCAGTATTAATCCATCGAATGAAGATAGGGTGCCATCAAACATCAACCACAAAGGCAAGCTTATATAAGCTGCTATTAAGATTAATTCCCGGTGTTTAAAACTTATATCCACATCAATACCACGATCCACGATCACACTTAAACCGACTATTAGCCCCAACAACACCACCACTCCGCCCATTAAGTTACCAAATGAAAGTTGTCCAACATTTTGCAATGAAGCCTGTATCCCCACAGTAAATTCCGGCATAGAAGTTAGCACTCCTAATATTAAGCCCAACCAAAAATGCTTTATGCCTAAATTAGCACCTAGGGTTTTAATATTAGTTATAACCACATCGGCCGATTTGCCAATCAGATAAAAAAATACTACAAACAGTGCGATATTTGAAATAATTGACATATTTTTAGTATAACACAACCCTCCGACTAAAAATCGGAGGGTCAAAATGCCAGTTGCGAGCAGTGGGCGACTACCCGACCGGTGTGCTATTTAGAGGATTGCGTCCTTGGCAGCCTTGGCAACGCGGAACTTGACCACGGTCTTAGCCGGGATCTTGATCGCTTCGCCAGTGGCAGGGTTGCGGCCCATGCGGGCAGCCCGCTGCTTCTTGATGAGCTTACCAAGGCCATGGATAGTGAATTCGCCTGATTTCTTGGCCTCACTGTAGGCCAGAGAAACTAGCTCTTCTACCATCATTGCCACATCCTTGCGGCTGTGGTTGGTCTTATCCGCCAGGGCGGACAGAACCTGAGACTTACTCATACCTTTGGCCATATAGGCTCCTCTCTGGGTTAAGAAATTAGCACCAGCTAGTATAGCAAACCCTTGTAAAATGGGGAAATCCACAACTACCACTCAACCCAGATTTGGTCAATCGGCCATTTGACAAGGCAATAGAAATAGAGGTAAAAAGCAGGTGGTAAAAACGTAAATTAACAATTATTATAAACAATATAGGAGGCCAAAAAATGGCTCAGCTTACAACAGAACCTGCGATTTGGTCCTCCTTGGACTGGTCACAGCTCTATGATAATGACCCAATGCGCAATATGCAGCGCAGGCAAATTGCTCTTGAAGTTCTCAATCAAATAAAACAAGGGCAGCATGTTGCCCTAGATGCTAAAACAGGTGCTGGCAAAGCTATTATCCTGATTCTCGCTCATCTTGGTTTAGAGTGGAACACCTTATTCGTAGTCCCAACAGTAGAGCTCGCATACCAGCACCAAAAATTATTCCAGAAACTTACTGGGCACCATCGTGGCACCTTAGTAATGACCGGTAATAAATCGCCTCTTAAACGGACTATGCTCTGGCATGATGATAATCCCAAGTTGGTGTTTGCCACACCGCACGTAATCATGAATGACATAAATAAAAAAATATATCCTTTTGGATATTTTCCGCTTCTCGTGATTGATGAATTCCACCATGCCCATTATCATTATCCATTCGTGCCGCTAGCAGAACGAGCAAACCGAGGTGGGGCTATTATATGCTCACTTTCAGCTACGGCTGACGATTTGTTTGCACTTAAAAATTGTTTCGTTACAAAAATCGTCAAGGCAGATATAAAAATGCCTAAAAAAATATCTTGCACAACCGTGGTGCAACCAACGAAATCTCTCTCCCAAGCAGATGATTATTGCCGAGATCTATTAACCATTACCGCCGAGGAGCTGGCTGATCTCCATCTGGTCTCAAAAACCACGCCTTGGCTTACGGAACATCAACTAATAAACGCTAATGAAGTGGCTGAACAATTACCGTACCCTAAGAACAAAGATGCTGTGTCAGCAATTGGTCGTTATCGATCATTAAGCCACATGCGCTACCTACTTAATTTGTGCTCATATCAAAACTACCTATGGTATGCCGATAATTTGTACAACAGAACCGAGAAATACACCGAATGGATCATAAACCACCAACGGTTCAATGAGCTTACAAACCTAGTACGACAATTTATTGCTAATGACGAGCCTCATCCCAAAGTGGCACAGTTTATCAAAACCGCTTGTTATCGAGTGGAACAGGGCGATAACTTTATTGCCTTTGTAAAAGAGAAAATAACTGGCCGATATTTGGCAGAACAACTTAGTAATCATGGTCTGAAGGTTGATGTAGCTTTTGGCGGAGCTGAGCGCAAGCATATTAAGGAAGTGCGACAACTTATGGAATCAGAATTAATAAATGGGATAATAGCCACATCGGTATTAGCCGAAGGGGTGTCGCTCCCTAGTGTAGATACAATTATCCATTATGATCGCCCACTGACAAAAGTAGAAAGGATACAGAAAGACGGCCGCGCCGGACGGGGCTATAAACCAGGGCTTATTATTCCACTTATGCTTAATTACCCATCAGAATGGGCTGGGGGAGAAAAAACCAGTCCAGCTGTTCCACAGCAACCACAACTACCGAAATCGAATACTGGTTGGCTTTTTCCACCAGAAGAAATGCTAAAAACAGAAAAAACTAATACTCCAAATCTCCCATTTACTGAAGAGGATGACAAAACATCATTTAAAGGAATACCGAGATTAATCTTAGATAACAAATAAGGAGGTTAAATGAAACAAAATAGATTTTTTGTAAACCCAAAGGATGAGTTGACCAACAGTGCAATTGCTCAATACTTTGAGCATACTAACCAATCAATGGATCTAGCCCAACAAATTATTGTGAATGGCAAAAAAATTAGTGTTATAGAAGTACCATCACAATTAATCAGCTCATTACTTAAAAGTAAGGGCACTCCCTATATATTCGAACTATATATTATGCCGCCATATGCCAGAAATGCCGGTAAATATAAATTACCCAAATACTTCAAAAAATCTCGCCAACAGGCGAAAAAAAACACCCCTCAAGTTAATACTTGAGGGGATTTTTATCTCATCTCCAAAAATATGTCGTCGCAATCGTATTCATTTAAACCATCAGCCCCTGACCAGGTTGGGCCGAATGACAAGACCACCGGGACATCGGGTCCATCGGGAATGGTATTACAATTTTCATAAGGATGATAATCCGGGTCAAACCAATAGGCATTGCCCCAAGGATCTATTACTCTGTCAACATAAGGCCCGCCCCATTTATCAATATCTTCTTGAATCCATTCACAACCATCTCCTTGGTCACCTACAATCGGTGATGGAATTAAACCAGCCTGAGTCTCGCTTAAATCAACCTCAGGGTTAGCCACTTCCTCTGGCGGGCAACCATTTGGCCATTTGCTAGTATCTGATTCTAATAACGCTACCGCATTGCGCAGCGAGCGTAAATCAGCCTGAGACCGGGCTATGCGGGCCTGCCGCCGGGCATTATTCAAGGCAACTATAGCAATTGAGGACAAAATACCAATTATCGCAATGACTACCAACAATTCAATTAGAGTAAAGCCTCCAGTATTTCTTTTTTTAAATTTAATCATCACTATTTAAACAGCCTCTTAATAAACCTCTAAAAATAAGTCATCACAGTCGTAATCATTTACGCCATTTCTCCAGGTTCGGCCAAAAGAAACAACGGCAGAGACTATTGGCTTGGCTGGAATTTCAGAACATTTTTCATAAGGATGATAATATGGGTCAAACCAATAAGAATTTCCCCAAATATCAACTGCCCTATCCATATAAGGGCCATCCCAATTATTAATATCATTCTGCGTCCATTTGCAATCATTACCCTGATCACCAACATTAGGTTTTTTAACTATGCCGGACTGAGCAGTGTTTATAGCCACTTCAGGATTTGATACTTTTTCCGGTTCACAACCATTTGGCCACTTACCAGTATCATATAACAACAAAGAAATAGCACTCCGGGCTTGAGTTAAATCAACCCTAATTCTTATCTCTTGTGATTTCAGGCGTGATTGCTCAGTAGCTAATAATACAGTTGAAGCCAATGCACCAACTACCCCAATAACAATAAGGGCTTCGATTACGGTAAATCCTCTAATACTCTCCTTAATCATTAAGTTAGTGAAGAAATAAAATAACTTAGACAAAGCTTGAACAACGATAATTCAAAATATAAATTATTTCTAAAATTTAAAACTAGACACTACCTGCTCAAAAATAGCCTGGTCGTCCATGCTGGCGCCAGAGTTTAAAATTAAACGATATGACTTTTCCTTATAACCAAATTGATATTCCACCACTTTCTGCTTTTCGCCTGACTGGTTAACTCTCTCACCAGCAAAACGCTTGGCAGCTACCTGGCCAACAAAACTATCGCTCCTAACTAAACCAGACACCGGCTTAGCATATTGACTTAAATCAAGCTGGGAAACCTCAATAACAATTTTACCTAAATATTCACTGCCCAAACCTGGCAAAGGATTGGAATCGGTAATAAAGTAATCAACGACCATTGGATTCATATCTTTTATTTCATTGGCAATATAATGACGCCAGTACCAATTATCCGGCCGCAAAATAGAATAACCTTGAGCCTTATTAGTATAGGCAACAAATTTTACGCCTACTAAATCATCTCCTTCCCCTTGACCAGTAACAGATTCTTCAGCTCTAGGTAATGTTTTAGTTGGTGTAACAGGTGAAGGCGAGCATTTTGAGCCAACTAATATTAACGCGGCCGCTACAAAAGCTAATAAATATAAATTATTTTTCATAATTAATTCATATGAAGACGGCGCTTAACTTTGTTAACCACTTCAGCTAACTGCCAATCGGTCTTAATCAGATAATCAAATACCCCATGCTCTAACGAGCTAACCACCGCATCAGAATCTGCTAGGTTGGTTAAAATAATAACTGGAATATCTTTATTGGCTGGTTCCTGACGCATTTTTTTTAGCATGCTCATACCATCTAGCCGCGGCATGATGATATCAAGCAAAATCACGTCGGGCTTATCCTTGGCTATCGCAGTCAAGCCTTCTTCGCCATCCCCCGCGGTTGTTACCCCAAACCCTTCATTGGAAAATTTATCTGCTAATATTTTTAACAAGTCAGGTTCATCTTCAACTATTAATATTTTTTTCTCAATGTTAGCCATATTTTTATTAAGTGAATAATAAGTGTTAAATATAGTTATAATCTACTTTTAGCATACGAGCTATGGCCGGCTTACGTCAAACGCTTTGTCCCCTCCTTTTTGGGCATGCCAGCAAGTGGCAGGGTTAAATAAAAAGTAGTTCCTTTATTTTCTGCAGAGTCAAACCAAACCTCACCACCTAAATTATCTAACAGTGTTTTTACAACATAAAGGCCCAAACCATTACCATCAGGATCAGTTTTTATGGCATTATCAGCCCGGAAAAATTTAGTAAATATCCTATTTTGCTGCAACCGCGGAATACCACAGCCGGTATCTTTAAAGATAAAAACCACGCTGTCTTGTTTTATTTTCTTACCACCCAGGCTGTCGCCTAATTTCTTAGTTGAAATTTCAAAATAAACTTCGCCGTCAGCGGGAGTATACTTAACCGCATTTTCCAGCAAAGTCCCCAAAATAGTCCAGGTTAATTTTGGATCAGCCTCAATGATCGGAATTTTTCCAAAATTAGTAGTAAAATATATTTTCTTATCTTTTATTTTAGGCTGTAACCCCTCAACTACCGTTTTTGCAACTTCAATAATGTTAGTTGGTTCTGGCGTCACCATAAAAGTACCAAGCTCAATACGAGACACATTTAATAGAGCATTTACCAAATGAATCATGCGTTGGTTGCTATGATAAATAACATCCAAATATTTTTTTTGCTGATCACTTAAACTGCTTTTGGTATCAGATAATAACGCTTCGCCATACCAATTAACTGCCGCTAGCGGACCCCGCAACTGATGGGAAGCTAAAGAAACGAATTCCGTTTTTGCCCGATCAATTTGTTTTTCTTTGGTGATATCATGCAAAACCTCAATTGCACCAATAACAGCACCTTCATAAATAATGGGTGTCGCGGTGATGGTAACTGGCAATTTTGCAGTATCCTTACGTACTAAATAATGTGAAGCTACTACTCTTTGTCCACTGCTAAAAGCCCGATGCAGTGATCTTTCCTGGTCAGGAATCGGCTGCCCTTTATCATTTTCCACTCGTAAAACCTCTGCCGTAGTATGCCCCACTACTTCTTCTGGTTCTAAGCCAGTCATATCCTCAAACGCCCTGTTCACCCTGATTATTTTGCCTTGGGGATCTGTTGCAATAATACCATCACCAATACTGGCAATTAAGGCCTCATCCTTGGTTTTTTCCTCGGCTAACCTGGCATTATAAAGTTTTAAATTCTGCTCAGCTTGTTTGCGATCAGTTATGCCGCGATAGTTAACCACTATTGCCTGCACGCTGGGCTCGTCTAACAAGTTGGTGGCAGTGCATTCCAACCAAATAATTTTGCCATCCTTTTTATTAGCTTGCGTTTCTATATTAATGGTTTTGCCCTTAGTATTCACTAATTCAGTTAACAATATTCTCACGCGCTCACGGTCATCCTTATTAACAACAGTAACCCATTCTTTATTAATTAAATCAACCGGCGAGAAACCAAGAACTTGCTTAGTGGAGGGGCTGGCGTAATAAACCTCGGCTTTATTGTTAAGTAGGGCGATACCTTCAAAACTATGCTCAATCAAATCACGAAAACGCTGCTCGCTTAAACGAGATTTAGAAATCATCGCCGCCAGCATAACTGTAATTAACGCTGTTACGCTAACAAATGCTTGCAGTTCTAAAATAGAAGAACTGACATTGACACCCACGAACGGCCCCACACCTTGAACAGTATTCCAAATAGCTACCACTGACATTACTAAGATAGTTGAACCCGCCCCCAACTGCTTAAAACGAAATGCTCCCCAAATCAAAAATGGAATTACTAAGAATTCCAATGAATAATTACGAGCGACCGGCGCCAACACTCCACCAAAAACCACATAAGCAACTAGCAACAAACCTAATAAGAGCAATAAAAATTCTAAAGCCTCTCTTCTGTTCAAATGCAAACGCCGGCTGTCACTCCAGGCGATCAATAGCGGGGATAAAATCAATACTCCTAAGGCATCTCTAAACCACCAAGTTAAGGCCAAATAATTAAACTCAGACCAAGAAAAATTTCCAGTAAAAGAAAATACCAGTACAGCAAAGGTTGCGATCATGCCAGTACTTAATAAAATTCCAAATAATACAAATTTTGAAGCATCAGTTGGTAAATCTAAAGCATAACGACCGTGGGCTAATTTATTTACAAAATAAGCTCCAACTAAAAGTCCTGTGGTATAAACAGCGGCTAACCCCAACGAACTCAATGGTGAAACTATTATAAATTGCCATAAAACTGACGGAATCTGACTAATTTTGTTGGCTGAAATTTCATCAAACAATATTATGGCTTTATCTGATGCCACTAAACTAATGAGCAGGGAACCCAAAAAAATACCTGGCCAGGTTCGGTAACCCAAGACAATCAAGGCGGCTAAGCCAACTCCGGCTGGTAGCCAAACCGGAATACTATCCGGCCTAATTACGCCAAATTCAAGTCCTATTAACCCAGTGACAAAATAAACCAAAGTTAAACCAATAACTGCAAATAACCAAGCTACAAAGGTCCAGGCCGCTGGTTCTAATGATTTGGGCTTACCTAACATACATTATTACTGTATCACAAAACACCGCCCTTGGGAGCGGTGTTTTGCTATAACAGATTATTTTACAAATTTTAATAATTTAACCCAACCATTCTTATTTTTAAACTTAATAGAAAATAATACCATTACGGCCCAAACAAATACTGTTGCTAAAGTCATGGGCAAGCCTACTGTTAATAATTCTGCGGAAATCTTATCAATGCCAGCGGTAAAAAAGGGCGGCATAAAAATTATTTCTCCGCTTAAAACATGGTCAACTATTAGCATCACCACTCCGCCCCACAGCATTATATTAAGCCAATCTAATCTTAATTCCGCTGGAAATTTCTGTCTGAGGGTGGTGGTTACAATCGTGGTCGCTGCTGGAACTAATAAACATGCCATAAATTTATTGTGTTAATTATTATATGTTATTAATTATAACAGGTAATTCAATGATGCGCTGTTTTAAAAAAATCTACGAATACGTAAGCTGTTACTAACCACTGATACGCTGGAAAAAGCCATGGCCGCAGCGGCAATCATCGGACTAAGCAGACCCAAAGCTGCTAGTGGAATAGCTGCCACATTATAGGCAAAAGCCCAAAATAAATTCTGCTGAATTGTCCGAAAAGTTTTTTTTGATAACCTAATCGCTTCTACGGCCTTGAACGGATTGCCTTGGACTAATACAATATTCCCAGCTTCCATAGCCACATCAGTACCGCTGCCCATAGCTATACCCAAATCTGCCTGGGCTAAGGCTGGCGCATCATTTATGCCATCACCAATAAAAGCAATTATTTTCCCTTGAGCCTGTAGTGCAGCAACTTTGGCAACTTTATCTTGCGGTAAAACTTCAGCCACAACTTGATTAATACCTAGCTCCCTCGCTACTGCTTCAGCCGTACGCTTGCTATCACCTGACAACATCACGCTTACTATGCCAAGTTTATTAAGCTCAGCTACAGCTTGCTTCGCCTGAGGTTTTACAATGTCAGCCACGGAAATAATTCCAGCAGGCTGATTATCAATACTTACAGCAAAGGCGGTTTCGCCCATTTCCTGCCTGCTCTCAATTTCAGTATTAAGAGCACCGATTTCAATTCCCCTTTTCCCCAAATAGCCAACGGTACCAATAACTACTAACTTATTCTTTACCCGGCCTCTCACCCCGCCACCAGCCTCAGCCACAAAATCACTAACTGGCAATAGTTCTTGTTTATCTTCTTCACTGGCATATCTCACAACTGCTTGAGCTACTGGGTGTTCTGAGGCGTTCTCCACGCTAGCAACTAACTGTAGAAATTCATTTTTGTCAAAGTTATCAATTGTTTGTAAATATTTAACTTCTGGCCGACCTTGGGTTAAGGTACCGGTTTTATCAAACACCACCACATCAATTTTCTTGGCCCGTTCTAAGGACTCGCCATTTTTTATTAAAATGCCAAGTTTTGCGCCCAAACCAGTGCCCACCATAATAGCTGTGGGCGTGGCTAAACCTAAGGCACAAGGGCAAGCAATTACCAGTACCGCTACCGCTGGAATAAAAGCGCTAGCAATTTCTCCTGTAAATAAATACCAAGCGATCGCGGTTATGGCCGCAATAACTAAGACTATAGGTACAAAAATACCAGAAATCCGATCAGCCATTTTTTGTATGGGGGCTTTTTTAGTTTGCGCCTCAGCGACCAGCTTTACTATTTGCGCCAGCATGGTATTAGCCCCAACGCGTTCAATTTTAACTTTAATAAGCCCGTTAGTATTAATAGTCGCACCAAAAACTTGATCCTCAGCTTTCTTATCTACTGGCATAGATTCACCTGTTAACATTGATTCGTCAATAGCCGCGGCTCCTTCAATTATTTTGCCGTCGCTTGGTATTTTTTCACCTGGACGAACAATTACTATCTCACCTATTTGTAACTCGGCAATATCTAGTTCAACTTCCACACCCTGCCTAATAACATGGGCTTTTTTCGCACCCAATTCCATGAGTTTTGTAATCGCTTCACTGGCTTGACCTGTACTTTTGGCTTCAAAATATTTACCCAATAAAATTAGCGCGGTAATAATCGCCCCAGTTTCAAAATAAATATGCGGCTCGTTAGCTATAACTGCCCACCAGCTAAAAACTAGAGCTGATAATGTTCCTAAAGAAACTAAACTGTCCATACCTGGTCTTAAACGCCTGAATTCTTTAAACAAGCCAACATGAAATTGCCAGCCAAAACCTAGAATAACCACCATGCTTATAATTGCTATCAGCCACATGGATAACATAATTTGCCCAATCTCTGGGCCAAATTCCAAACCCAGCATGCCTATAGCCGCAATTGGTGTGGTAAATATTAACGCCCAAAAAGCACGCTGCTTAGTTGGTTTAATTTCAGCGGCTAGGTAGCTAGTATGATCAGAATCTTTATGTGAGTTTGCTTGATGTATGGGTACACTATAACCGGCTTTGTGCACTGCCTTATGCAAATCATGCTCACTGGCTAGCGATTCATCAAAAGTGACTGTGGCTTGCTTTAACGCAAAATTTACCGAAGCCTCAGCTACACCCTTAACTTGTTTGAGCGAATCCTCATTCAAGACCACACAGGAAGCACAGTGCATACCAGCAATTGGAAATGTTATTGTTCTCATAATTAACTCCCTTTATCCGGCAACACGGTAAAACTGCCGGTGTACATACCCATGGCACAATGGAATGGCATCTGTCCTTCTCCTTGGGCGGTGAATTCAATTACATTAATACCTGACTTTATGTATTTAGTCGTGTTGAGCGCGGGAAATTGCAAAATACTTTGACAGCCATATGTATTTACGCCCCTTATTTCCCAGCGTACTGGCACGCCGGCGCGGATAGTAAAACGATTGGGCGAATAACCGCGTGCCACCACATCCATTTTTACAACTTGCACGCCATCAACCAGTGTTACATTAGGGTCATTAATTTCCACACCCCGCTCACTGGCAACAATTTTAGCACTCTCCTTAAGTTGGTTAATTTTGCTATTCAAGCCCGTAAGATTCAGGCCATAACCAAAATTTATAAACCCCAAGGCGACGACAGCGGCGCCTGCTACTGTAGCGACTAGGGCTTGCCACCGGCCCTTAACAAAACTCGTGACTGCACCCAGGCCAATGAGGGCGGGTAGAGTTCCTAAAGAAAACATCAACATGGTGGTGGCGCCTACGCCAACATCACCGCGAGTTAACACATAGAGTTGTAACGCCTGAGTGAATCCGCAAGGCAGGAAAAAAGTACCGGCGCCTAAAAAGAAAGGAGCCCAAGCTCGCGTATTACCAGCCGCATCATGCAACTGGTGAGCTATAAATTTCGGCGGCCTAATTGTCAAACTAGAAAAAATTGGTAATATGTTCAATAACTTTATACCTAAAATTATCATGGCCAAACTAGCAACTAAGGTAACAATACCATTCATGACTGATGATAAGGCCAAAACTGATCCAAGGGCCCCCACCACACCGCCTAAAACTGTGTAAGAAATCACCCGACCTATATTAAAGAAAATATGCGGCCTAAATTTTTGCCAGCCAGTATTATTGGGGTGAGTTTGGGCATGAGCTGTTGAGATTGCAACCAACAAGCCGCCGGTCACGGCGATACAGCTGGAAACAGCCGCCACTAAGCCCATCACAAAAACAACCCCCAAAGATAGGTCTTGCCCCGAAGATAAATTGGGCACTAAATTGAATCTGCGGAATAATAAATAGGTTGCCACGATAACAAGCATTATGCCGCCTAAGCGTTTAACACTAAAACGGCTAGAGACGGCAGCGCCAGCTTGAACGCGATAACCATGCGCTGCCAGCGTTTCATTTATGGCCGCAATATTCGGTTCAGCCTGGCTCCAAACCTCAGCCCAGCCTGCTTGATTGGCCTTAACTTTTTCAACCACGCTTGAATTCCTAAAAGCTCGTTCAACTAAAACTTCACAAGCCGCACAGTGCATTCCTGAAATTTGATATATTCTCTTGGCCATATTTTATAACTTCTTAAATTCCTTAGCACAACCAGTCCCACAAAAATAATACTGGCGGGCATGAAAGCGATAACTGTGTGCCGCCCTAGCTGGTGTCAGTCTCATACCACAAACCGGATCAGTCACCACTGTGAGCTGATTAGCGGCCTTAGCGGCCTGCCCCCCTAAGCGCTGCATCAACACAACGCGCATCAATTCCGAAGCACGAGCAAAATTAGGGTGCGTCAAACTATAATATATTTCCTTACCTCGTCGCTCTGTATTAACAACACCAATTCGTCGTAAAACCATCAAATGCTGGGATAAATTAGCCTGCCTAAGCCCAAGCATTCGCTCCATTTCCGAAACCGCTAATTGACCCTGCCTTAAAAGATGCACAACTTCCAAGCGTTTGGGATTAGCCAAAGCCTTCATAAGTTCAGCATGACGCTTAAAAACAATTTGATACATATTCAATTATTGAAATATATTATACATCTAAAACTGTCAAGGCCCCTTCTTAATGACTCCAAGGTCTTTAAGCTAACCAGGGGTATTTACCAACCAATTTCGTGCGTTGCCACCAATTGTCCTTATGGTTTATTGCTAAACCGACCAGTACCAATATATAAATTATATGTTCATCTATAATAGGGTTATTCTCTGTCGGTATTATTGCTAAATACATCAGTGACATCAGCACTACCCCACCCCAAGCTGCTATACGTACCATTATCCCTAATATAAGCCCAAGGCCTATACCAGCTAGACCTAGCATAAAAAGCCAATCCACTAAGCCACTGCCAGTCAGAGCCTGATATAGACCAGCCAAAGGACCGTGCGTGCTGAATTTCAAAAAACCAGCTGTTGGCGAAACCCCATTTAACCACGATTTACCTACCTCGGTGCTAAAACCTAAGCCAAATAGCTTATCTAGAAATGCCCACAAATAAATAAACCCTAATCCTAAGCGCAATATTAGCCAAATTTTATTTTGATTAAGCATAAATCTGCTTTAAATCCTATTAAGTAATACGCAAGCTCTCATAGTTAATTAAAACCTTTAGCGAATGGAGATATTGGCGAAAAACCTTATGAAATATATTCAATTATTAGAATATATCATTTACTGACTAGCGTCAAGTGCATACCCAAAACCGCTCCTGTATGGAGCGGCTAAAATGTTGGCGGGGACTAGTAGAGGATGTTAGAACAAAAAAACTTGGACTGCTTCGCTCTATTCACTTACTGACCGTTGACTTACGCAGAGCATTAATTAATGTAACTTTAGATATTCGTGAGCCTGCTAATACCTTATCAGCTCCGCCATAGTAGATTAGATAGTCTGCACCAAGCTCAACTAAGCCACAGGTAAATACAACATTTCGCACCACCCCTATACGCTCATAGGGTTCACTTGGTTCAAGTATTGGTTCGGTTAATTGTGCTACTATTCGACTTGGATTTTTAGCATCCACCACCAAGACTCCTAACCTATACACTTCCTGGCGGTCACGCGCATGGTAAATGATTAGCCATCCCAGCTCCGTCAGTATCGGTGGAGCGCCAATACCTACGCGATCATTCTGCCATCCTTCCTGAGTTGGCTCCAATATTCGTCCCTCTTCCTGCCAATGTTGCAAATCGGTTGAGGACGCTAATACCATGGCTAAATCACGGCGATGAAAAATATAATATTTACCATTAATCTTCTGGGGAAACAGTGCCGCATCTTTATCATCTATTTCATCTGAAAAAACCAAGCCATGACGTTGAAAAGTTTTAAAATTAGTGGTTGTTATCCGAGCAACCCTTGTTCGCCACGGAGCTTTTTCAGAAATTCTATTTGAGCCAGGATACATGGATGCGGCTGTATATAAAATATGATAAACCCCCTCTATATAAGTAATCCGTGGATCCTCACATCCACAGCGCTCATATGGGTCGTCATAATCTGACTCGATCAATGGTACTAATGTCCTTTCATCTATGTGTATGCCGTCGTGGCTTATTGCCAACCCAAAACGAGAAGCTCCATCTTTACCAATTGCTCGATAAAGCAGATGAATTTTATCTTGATAATAAGCTACGCCCGCATTAAACACTGCTCGGCATTCCCACCAGTTCGTGGTAGGAACTGCTATAGGATTTGTCGAAAAACGTTCTAATTGCACTGCCATAATTTACTACTTATGCTGTTAGGGTTAAAGATATTTACACTCTGCAATGAAAAAAAAGCTAAGTGATAACTCAAAACCGATTCAGTGCCTTCGTTTCTGTTTCGGCCCGATGGCGTCAATCCGTCAAAAATCCCACCTGAGCGACTATCAATAAGACTCTGGTGTAATATATTATCTCCATCGTACCAGGTGAAAGCCTTTTTAGCTAGATTAAGGTACTTTTCATCTTTAGTAACAAGGAATGCTGCTACACACGCTTCCGCCATAGCATCAGCTTCTACTGGCTGTTGATCAAATATAGCCTTAGGTTTACCGCGAAAATACCAACCATTGCAGCCAATAAACGAAAAACATCCATACTCTTGATCAAACAGCTCGTGAATTAACCAATCCAAAGACCCTATTCCTATTTTTTGTATATCACTATTTTTACTAACGCGCGCAACTGCCAAAAGTGCCTGTGGCAAACGTGCATTATCATAGGTTAAATAATTTTCAAACCATTGCCAATTATTACTAGCAGATGAACTAAATAGTATAGTAAGTTTTTTTGCTAATTCATTAATATTTTCTCTTAGGGTATTCTCTATCCCTGGTAACATTACTTGATTTGAATCTAATACACAGAGTCCAAGTAAAGCATAACTTACTGACCGCGGAGAACTAAGATTAAGTAAGTGGGGGTACATTTTTAATAGTAACTGAATACCTTTCTTATACAGAAGTGGGCTAGGTCGGATAGTCACCAAACAGCTTATGGCCCAAAAAGCCTTTCCCCACCAATCACCCACATCTGGTTTACCTTGCCACTCTCCATTAGCTGACCGATCATTATACAACAGCCCGTTCTGCTCGGCTTGGATTATAAACATTAAATAGCAACGAACTAGAAAACGATTTTCACGGCAGAGTGCTACAATAAGTGCCTTGGCATTATCATCAACAGTATAGCCCTGACTTTCTTGTGGAATCTTAAGGCTACTATGCTCTAGAATGCCTAATCGCGTAGTTAAAGTTCGCACATAATCAAGTGTAGGCGGAACATCAAATGAATCATGCGTAGGTGCCGATTGAGCTAGCGCGTTAGTAAAAAGTTCAAGGTAATTAAGTGCCACACGATGCCATGTCATAAGGCGCCCCTGGCTGTATGCCCGTCGCTCTATCAAATGTCTTTTATTGGGTTTTTCTATAAGCTCAAGTAAGGCATGGCTCAAAGCCGAGCTATTTCTTAATGGAACAATAATACCCCTGCCCCCACGAAGCATTTCACGAGCATAAAAATACGAGGTTGATATACATGATTTACCAGCACCCATGGCATAAGCCAAAGAGCCTGAGGCAGCCTGCTCAGGATTTAAATAGGGCGTAATATAGTAGTCACTTGCCTGGATATAGAGTATCAACTCATCAAGTGACAAGTACCTATCAATAAACTGGACCGACGATTGCAACCCTTTTTCCTGCACTAACTTTTTCAGTTTGGCGCGATACTGCTCCCCTTCTTGGCGAAGTACATTTGGGTGAGTTTCACCAACTACCAAATAAAGAAAATTAGGATACTTCTCAACCACTGGGGGTAATGCTGAAATAGCATATTCTATGCCCTTAGACTCACTCAACAGATTTATGCTAGACATTATAATACGCCCCTCAAGCTTAAGACGTGGCTTGGCCTCCTCAGGGGACTGGCGTGGAAAATCTGGAACACCATGGTGTATGACTGCTACCTTACTCGGATCAACACCATACTCTCGACGCAAGAGGTCAGCCACTGCCTGCAACATTACTACAACAGCTCCGGCGCGCCTGCATAGGTAATTCATAATTTCCCGTTGGTGTGTTGTTGGTGTAGATAGCACTGTATGAAACACTACCACGCATGGCTTTTTTAATTTCTCTAAAAATTTTACAACAAATTCACCATCTGTTCCCCCCCATATGCCAAATTCATGCTGCACAACGATCAAATCAACATTACTCCTATTAAGGTAATGCAAAACACGTTCATAGTCTGACCAATCTTGCTGGCGAATACGATGACTTACTTCCCAGGGGTACACTAATGACTCACTTTCAGGGCTATCCAGTGCAATTATCTCTGCTTGACGCTCTGGATTAAGTAAGTTAAGTGCATTAGTCAAATCCTTAGTGAATGTCGCGATTCCGCATTTACGTGGAATATAAGTGGAGATATAAACAACACGGGGCTTTTTTAGTTGTACCCTAATCATTGTTTAGAAATACCTTTTACCCATATTCTCTCAATGTATACTTTCCGCCACCAAAAGCGCCCAAGAAAAAAGCCACCAACTGCCCCTAATATCCAAATTGAAGTTTGAAGTAATGGCGGCAAGGCACAACTACCATAAAATTGAACAATTTGTCCTTTACTTTGTACCCAATTCAAGTAACTAATCTCTATAAATGCATGGGCAAGTAAACTTAATAGCAAACCTAAAATTATCGTAGCTAACAAATAAACTGTTTTCTTAAATTTAGTTGGATTGCCCGGAGCATTAAAAAACATACTTAAAGTATAACAAAAATCCCCTAGTTACACACTAAGGAATTATTGGCAGGGGCTAGTGGAAGACGTTAGAACCTATTCGGTTCTGAGATGCTTGCGCGTCGAAAGAGCATTGCCGATACAACAAACAGCATAGCGAAAAACGCATTCAAAACAAACACACCCACTATACCCGTCCCACCCCAGCTAACCTGGGGCCAGACAATCAGCGTGATTATGGGAACCAAAAATTGAACAAGCGCCGCCGCAAACAATGTACGCGCCATGCCGCGTGACTTAAAGCGTGCCATAATGGAACCGACCAACCCGACAGCGAATACTGCTCCATACATCAAGTTGGCGGGCTGCCCCTCGTTGCCGATGATGCCAACAGCACCATTCACCCAGAAGAGAAGGAACGCTCCCGCCAGGCCAACACCAAAAGCGACTCTATACACGGTTTTCTCCGACCTTCTCGCTATAAGCTCATACGCCAGGCCAATGCCGAACATGACGGCGCCCATTAAAACGAAATCGAACGGGTCCCAGTCCACTTCCTCGGTGAACTGCATCGCCACCAAGGGCACTAGCAATATGAGCGCTACGACAACAGCCCACACAATTAGTCTTTTTGTAATATTTTGCATAATGTAAAGATTTATAATTTTATTATACCAAAAACCGTACAAAAAAGTTCTAACTCCTATTTGCCCTATACAAAAACACCCAGAAAATACTGGGTATTTTAATTGGCAGGGGTGATAGCCTGCCTGCGGTAGGCAGGGAATCGTCACCGCCGCTCGCGAGCGGCGGGATAAAAACCCACGTCATTGGTTTTGCCTGCCTGCCGGCAGGCAGGGAGACCGCGGCCGCGGGGCTGCCACCAGCACATTGTGGCAGGGGCATAAGGACTTGAACCTTAACTAGCGGTTTTGGAGACCGCCGTGCTACCAATTACACCATGCCCCCATCACAAGGCGCCAGTAGCTATTTGGTTTCCTTGTGTAACGTGTGCTTACCGCACCACTCGCAATGCTTACTTGTCTCCAAGCGATTCTTCACCTTTTTTTTATTACGATAGGTGTGATAATTAATGCGGTGACACTCACTGCATTCAAGTTTTATTAAATTATCTTGCGACATAATAAAAATTTAAAAATCAAATATCAAAAATAAAAAACATTAAATAAGAGTTGCGGTGCTAGTGGCCCCGCGAACGCGGGGCGACCTACTTTTGTTTACCTGCCTGCCGCTGGAGCCGTCCCCGGGATTTGAACCCGGAACCTACAGTTTACAAAACTGTTGCTCTACCGTTGAGCTAGGACGGCTTAGCTTCGGCGGGCGGGTAAAATCCGCCGTGGCGGACTCTACCACTGAGCTACGCTGGCCTAAAGTAGCGTAGCGAGAAGTCTGGTGGCTATATACAACACCGGTTGGACT
>Ga0209211_10001948_pt1 | contig 37036 bp, 44 predicted proteins | sample RifGroA2_FD_183992 | JGI IMG/M metagenome (GOLD analysis project Ga0209211, IMG submission 183992) | Groundwater microbial communities from Rifle, Colorado, USA - Groundwater A2 (SPAdes) (version 2) | ecosystem: Environmental > Aquatic > Deep subsurface > Groundwater | place: Rifle, Colorado... | reverse complement strand
TGGGAAGCCTGTGCAAGCAGCAAGTGGTATTCGATGAATTGGGTGCTTTCATATGCAAGTGAAAGGACGGAGCATAAGCAGGGGGATGGGGGAGGGAAAAGTGCTGCTCAGCAAGGACGCCATCTCCTTTCTTGGAGGCGTAGATCCCAAAACCGGCGTGGTTGTGGAAAAGGGCCACTGCCTGGAGGGAAAGTGCATCGCAGGCAGGGTGCTGGTCTTCCCGCGCGGAAAGGGCTCCACAGTGGGCTCGTACGTCATGCTGCAGCTCAAGAAGGGCGGCGTTGCGCCTTCGGCAATAATCAACCTTGAAGCTGAGCCCATAATCGCTGTGGGCGCAATCATTTCAGGAATTCCCATGGTCGACAAGCCTGAAAAGGACCCGTTCACTTTCCTGAAGGATGGAATTAATGCAAAAGTAGATGGGAAAAAGGGGGAAGTCTCAGTCTAGTTGTCCTTACCAGGGGACCTTTTTCAAGCCCCAGCGGTTGGCAAGCACGTTTGCCCCGATGTGCACGAAATAGGTGAGGATTGTGAGGAAGAGAACCGATTCCAGCGTGAGCAGGTGGGCTGCCAGCGGGTATGAGAACAGGAAGGCGAAAAGCAGAAACATCAGCTGGTCCATTATCCAGGAGGGCTTTCCCCGGGCAACCTTCTGCCTTCTTTTAACGAAGCTTCCAACAAGGTCGCCTGCCATTGTGCCTGCTCCCAAAAGAAAGCCGGCAGCAACATAAGCAGAGGCGCCGCTTCCGTATATGTCCCACGCTGTTCCTGAGAGCATTATCCCTTCAAGAGCGCCGACCAGCGTCCCTGTGGCTATGCCAGAGAAAAAGCCGCGAACCGTTTTGCCATCGCCGAATATGCGCTGCCCGTCGGAGAACTTCCTCTTGCCGTCAAGAGGAGCGCCCCCTCCCAGCACAACCGGTATGGAGTTGGCAAAGTAAGAGGGAAGGATGAAAAGTATGGACCGGATGGCAATCGACAACGCATCCATGCGAAAACCTGATTTTCCTTTTTGGGAGGGAAGCTTAAATAATCTACGAACAGACATTTTGAACGGGAGGTTTTCAGATGGCAAGGAACACTGCAGTGCAGAGGGGCGGCGAAAAAAACTACCTGTTCTGGCTGCTCGGCGGCATTTTCATAGCCGCGCTGGCAGTCATCCTGGCGTTCGCCTTTGCGCCAGCCCTATCCTTCCTGCCCCTGGAGGGCTGCGTGGGCGTGGTGAAAATCGACGGCCCTATCGTTTCGCAGGACATCGGGGCAACCATATTTTCCGACGAGGTTAAGGGGGCGGAGACAATAGCAGAGGAGATACGTTCAGCGGACGAGCGGCAGGAAGTGAAGTCAGTGCTGGTCATAATCGACTCGCCCGGCGGCTCGGTGGTCGGAAGCAAGGAGATATATGATGCCATCATGTCTCTCAACAAGTCCAGCGTTGCCTACATAAACGAGATGGCGGCGTCAGGAGGCTATTATGTTGCAGCAGCAAACGATTACATTGTCTCCCAGCCTGACGCAATAACAGCCAACATTGGCGCAAGGGCTACCTTTGCGGACATGAGCGGGCTTTTCGAAAAAATCGGATTCAATGAGACGACCATAAAGACGGGCGCAATGAAGGACATAGGCTCTTCCTCGCGGCCCATGACGATTGAGGAGAGGGCGGTCCTCGAGAGCATCATCAACGAAAGCTTCCAGGAGTTTAGGTCTGATGTTGAGCGTGGCAGGGGCGAGCGGCTCAAGCGTGTGGAGTTCCAGACAGTGCTTGACGCAAGGATAGTGAGCGGCAGGCAGGCTAAAAAGATCGGCCTTGTGGACGAGCTGGGCAACAAGAAGCTTGCCATCAAAAAGGCTGCCGAGCTTGGCGGCATCAAGTCAGAGGAGCCCTCTCTTTGTGACCTTTCAGAAGGGCAGGGGAGAAAAGGGCTGTTCGGATCGCTCTCCTCACAGGCAATCGACTTTCTCGTAAGGGGCGCTGGCGCCCCCAGGCTGTCCTACCAGTGAGCTTGTGACCATGAAAAAGAAAAAGCCGCTTGACATCGGGGCAATGCCGCTCGGGCCAAAGTCTTCTCCTTCCCAGCCCAACCTTGCAGCGCTTTTTTCGCTAATCGTGATTTTCGCAGCCGTTGCAGCCGGCTTCTGGCTCTTCTTTCCCAGGCAGATTGCGCAGCAAGGCGAAGGCAGCGTGGAAATTTATCTTGAAGGGCCAACTCCCCTGCTTGAAAACGGAAGTGCGATTGTGCGCGCGTTTTCATCTTGCGGAAGATTCGAGTTGCTTCTTGACGGGGAAAAGGTGGCTGAAGGCACCTCCCGTGCTGAGGCGGTTCTCTCGCCGAAAATAGGGCAGCACACTATTCAGGCAAAAGGCGGCGCATGCAGCGACTCGGTCACGTTTTCCGTGATAAGAAGGGAATGCGAGCCGACTGAACGCGAAAAATGCCTGGTTGGCGGGTGCGAGGGCGAAAAAACCTGCATAGGCGGATTTTTCTCAGAGTGCGTTCTTCCCAGGAAAATCTGCGTGCCAGGCGAAAGGACCGGCTGCACGCTTGACGCCTGCAGGTTCGGCCGCATGGAGTGCAATGCCTGCGGCACTGGATTCCTCGAGTGCCTGCCCGACGAAATCACGGCTGATACTGCAAACTCAATGGTCTGCCCTGGCTGATTGAAAAGCAGCTATTTCTTCTTGCCAAAGGAAGGGTTTATCTTGGGTTCCTGCCTCTCGGTCGGGGGCATTATCCTGGGCTGGGGCTTTTTCTGGGGCTCAGGTTCGCGCTCCTCCTCAACCTCGCGCTCAAGCTTCTCCTCAACGGAAAGCACCTGTTCGCGCCGCTCGCGAAGCTTTTTCCTAATTTCCTCGAGCTCTGCGATTGCCTTTTCGATTTCCTCTTCCTGGCCTTCCAGTTCGCCCTCGGCCTCCTCCTCCAGTTTCTCAAGCTCCTGCTCCACTTCCGCCTCATCTGCCGGCGCCCGGATTTCTTCTTGCGCCCCCTTCCTGCTTGTTGCAGTGGAATTTTCCGCTGCGGACAAAGCTTTGCCGAGCTTTGCCCCTGCCTGGAGATTGTTGTGCTGCGGCTCATTTGATGCCACTTCCGAGGCCTGCATCATTTTCTTCCGGCTTTCCACCAGCCCGCGGGTGGCATCATGCAGGCTGCCCTCATCAGCATTGCTGGCAGGGGCAAAGGTGATCTTTTGCGAATACATAGGGGATTGGGTCTCTGGCTCTTTTCCGTAGTACTGCTGCTTCTTTGATGGCTGCTCGGGCTCTTTTGTGCTATAGTATTGCTGCGGCTTGGACGGCTGCTCGGGCACCTCTTCCTCTTCCTCGCGGGAGACAAAGAAATTGTAGATGATAAGGGCAAGCACTCCAAGGCCGAACATTGCGGCAAGTACGGGCAAAAGCCCGCTCAGAGAGGCGCCCAGCCCCTCGTCCACCAGCACCGCGCCCGCACCCGTCGGGACCGAAGGCTCCTCTTCCGGCCCCACAGAGGTGGAAACAATCCTTTCAAGGGTATAACCCCTGGCAGCATAGGTGTAGAATCCTTCCTTTTCTGCAATGAAGCTTACCTGCCCCCGGAAATCAGTTCTCATGTCCTGGCTGGTGCCGTCCGGGTATCCCACCCTGATCAGCGTCCCTGGGATTGCCTGGCCCGAAAGCGTCCGAAGCGTCAGGGAAACGCGGGAGCCCACTTTGGAGAACTCGGTTGCAGCCAGCATAACCCGCACTGTTTCCGAGCTTACTATGGGCGCAGCCATTGCCAGGGCTTCCTTTTCTGAAATTCTGGCTGCAAATGAGTACAAGAACGACTTTTTCCCTCCAGGGAAAAGGTTGCCCAGATGGAAAGTGGCGGAATGGCCGTCCGAAACGCTGGGCGAGGCTTCAAAATTTATTCTCGCACCCGCGGGCACGTGCAGCAGGCTTTCGGTCACCTGCACCTGCTTCCTTTCAATCAGGCCGGCATTTTCAACCGTGATGTTGACCTCCGTGCCGTATATGCCGGAGGGGCTGGATGCGCCTGTGCTGGCGCAGACTCCTGTGACCCCTTCTGGGCACAAGGATTCCGAAACCGTGGTTGTCCTGGTGATTTTCGCCCATTCATTCGAATAGGAGTTAGTATAGGCGGCCGCAAATGCTGCCTGAAGGAGCGCCAGCACTGAAAATGCCAGAAGAATTAATCTCATGCGAAACCTCCCTTAGACACTTGAATTCTGCCTATAATCCTATTTAAATGTAGTGGTATGGGGTGTTTTCTTGGCAAAAAGAGCCGCGTCATCAGTCCTGCTCCTTATGCTCCCCCCTTCTTCCGTATATCTTCTTCCTCCTCTCCTGCCGGAAAACAGGCTTTCCGTCCTGCCTTGCCTGGGGCGCTTCCATCTTCTTTTCGAACTCGTCCCACTCGAAGTTGACCTTCAGGGACCTGCCTGCCTCGATGTCGATGAGCACGAACTTCTGGCTCTTTATCTGGAAATTGCGAAGCAGCAAGCCCCTCACCTCCTCCAGCTTCATTGTGTGGGCAAGCGAGCTGGTTATGAAAAAGCAAAGCTGCGCGCCCGACTTGTTCAGCTTCTCGAGCGAGGACTTGAATTCCGAGACATTGCCGAACTGCAGCTCGAATGCCGAGGATTGCCCGTCCTTCCTCATGAAGTAAAGCCAGCAGGGCGACTGCGCCTCGAGATAGCCGAACCTGAAGGAGATTGCGGAATACTGCTCGGCAAGATGGTCCAAAAGCTTTCCTGAAGGCTTTTTGACGCGCATTATCTCGTCAATGTATTCCATGGCTAAATAAGGGCTGGCGCTCATTTTAAATTAATCTCTGCACAATTTGGCTTATCGGGTGTGGGCAATGGCTGATCTTTCGGACGCAGAGGGCGCTTACCTGGTGCAGCTTGCAAGGAATGCCATAGAGGGCTATTTTGCCACGGGCAGGAAAATGAGGCCAGAAAAGACCAACGGTGTCTTTTCAGAAAAAAGGGGGGTGTTCGTCACCCTGGAGTCCTACCCCTCGCACGAGCTTCGGGGCTGCATCGGCTATCCGCTTCCCATAAAGGAGCTTTCGCAGGCAGTTGTGGACAGCTCGCTTTCTGCAGCATTCGAGGACCCGCGGTTCCCCCCGCTTGAAAAGGGCGAGCTTGGGAAAATCACGGTCGAGGTCTCGGTGCTCAGCGTCCCCGAGGAGATCGAGGTGAAAAATTCCGAGGAGTATTTGAAGAAAATAAAGGTCGGCAGGGACGGGCTGATCATCAGCTACGGGTACGCATCAGGCCTGCTGCTTCCGCAGGTCCCGATCGAGTGGAACTGGGACGAGCGCGAGTTCTTGGCGCACCTGTGCGAAAAAGCAGGCCTGCCCCGCGAGATGTGGCGCTCGGCCTCGGTGAAAATAAGCAGTTTCCAGGCAAAGATATTCTCGGAACTGCAGCCGGGCGCAAAAGCAGTTCAAAAAAGGCTTATCAGGTGATCATTTTGGCTGAACTTCGGGTGACTCGGACAAAGGATGGGGTGCTGCTTTCAGGGCAGCTGCCGCAGGAGATTTTCCAGTCGCAGACACTGGAGCTTTTCCCCCTCAGGGACGGCGCCTATTTATTGACCGTCAAGGGATTTGTGGTCCATCCGCACTCTGCCCGGGAGCAAAAGGCGGCTGCTGCAAAAAGCCTAAGCGAAAAGGAAAAGGCGCTGGTGAGAAAGCTCCTTTCCATCAGGTTCGAGTCGCGCATCCCTGCCGAGGTGGGAAAAGCCCTTTCCAAGGAGGAAAAGGAGACGCTCGAAGCACTGCTCAAGAACGAGGCGGTCCAAATCTTCCACGGCGGCAAGTACGAAAAGACAGGGGTCTTAAACGTTTCAGAGGCGGCGTTTGCGGCAGTCCGCGAGCCTGCCGCAGCCCCCTCCCAGGCACTTGTTCCCCAGCTTCCGCAAAATTCGATTGCCCACCTGGAGAAAACCGGCTGGATGGTGCTGGAAAACGACTCCGAGGCGCGCAATTTCGGGAATGCCTTTTCGGACAAGGTCAAGTCAGGCGAGGTGCGGGGCCAGCGCGCATTTGACAGGAAATACTATTTTGTCACCAAGGGATTCTTCGAGTCGCATGAAAAAGAGGTTCTCATCCGCCTTGGCAAGTCGGACAAGACGCCTGAGGAAATAGCGGAAGAGGCAGGCATCCCGTCAGAGGGCTGCCGTGCCATACTGGTGCACCTGCTGGAGGAGGGCGAGGTTCTGGAAAAGAGGAAGGGAAAATTCTCAAAGGCTTGAAAAAATGGTAAGGATACGCGACCCATTGCACGGAACAGTGGTGCTTTCCGACCTTGAGGAGCGGCTGCTTGACACGCCGCAGATGCAGCGGCTGCGGGGCATACGCCAGCTCGCCATGGCGCACCTGGTCTATCCAGGGGCGAACCACACGCGATTCGAGCACTCCATAGGCGCGCTTCACCTTGCGGACAGGATGTGCCATGAGCTGCTCCTTCCCGAGGGCAAGGCAAAGAAAGTCCGCGCCGCAGCCCTGCTGCACGACATCGGGCACGTGGCATTCTCCCACGAGGCAGAAGCCGTCCTGGAAAAGCACCTGGGGAATCACGAAAAAATCGGGGAAAAGATGATCCTTTCGGGAAACATTGCAGACATACTCGCTACGGAGTTCCAGCCTGCAGAAATAGCCCGATTGGCAAGCACGCCGCTTGGGCAGATAATTACTTCTGACATAGGGGCTGACAGGATGGACTATCTTCTGCGCGACTCGCACTACACAGGCGTGGCTTACGGGGTGATCGACGCTGACCGGATCTGCTCCACTGTCGGCCTGGACTCCAAGGGGCTATATGCAACCGAGCGCGGCCTTCCTGCTGCGGAAAGCCTGCTGGTCGCCCGGTTCACGATGTTCTCCACGGTTTACCTTCACAAGACAGTGCGCATTGCCTCGCGCATGCTGCAGCAGTCGATTTCGCTTGCCATCGGGGACGGCACACTGCCTCCGAAAGACGCGCTGCAGCTCAACGACGCGGAAATGCTAATGCTGTTGCAGCGCTCCAGCAAGGGCAGGGAATTCGCAAGGCGCCTCATGGAAAGGCGCCTTTTCAAAAAGGCCCACTCGCTTCCACTTTCCTCGCTTAAGGTTTCGCCCTCGAAAGCGGAAAAACTCCTGTCGGAAAAATGCGGATGCCCTGTGCTGATAGACATCCCGCGCCTGTCGCTTTCCACCCAAGTCAGGCTGGACTGCGAGGGGAAGAAGTCGCTTTTGTCAAATGGGTCGGAAATCGTGGCCTCGCTTGAGAGGATAGAGAAAAGCAGGCTGGAAGCCATTGTGATGTGCGATGGGAAAAATGCGGCAAAGGTTTCGGCTGCGGCAAAAAGGCTCCTTTCTTCTTAGAGCAATCTCCTGTTGATTACCACGTCGATTATCTTGACCAGTATTATGAATGCCGCTGCGAAGATGACCACTCCGCGGGGGTTGAACTTCCAGCCGCCGAGATTGGTGTTGGAGGAAATCCCCAGTATGCCTGCCGAAGACTGCGGCCCTGAGACCGACATCCTGTCTACGCTCATGGTCGATGTTTCAATATCAAGAGTTTAAAAACCTATTTTCGAAGAATGCTCCATGCTGTTCGGCACATCAGGAATCCGAGGGCTTTATGGCAAGGAAGTCGCTGCCGAGCTTGCCGCAAAGGTCGGCAATGCCATGGGCGGGGCGGGCAGGAAGGTCATCCTCTGCTCCGACACCAGGCAGACCTCTCCCATACTTGCAGGCGCGCTTGCGGCAGGCGCAATGCAGTCGGGCGCCGAAGTGATAGACTTGGGAGTGGGCCCCACCCCTCTGCTTGCCTACGCCACCTTTGTGGAAAAGTGCGACGGGGCAATGATCACCGCCTCGCACAACCCTCCGGAATACAACGGCATCAAGCTTTTTTCAAAAGGGGGCGAATATTCCAAGGCACAGGAAAAAAAGGTGGAAGAGGCAGTCTCCTCTGATTTGAAAAAGGCTCCCTGGGACAAAGCTGGGCAGAAAGGCAGGAAGGACTTTTCTGAGGACTACATAAAGTTCCTGATTGCCAGGGTCGATTCACAGGCAATAGGAAAGCGCAAGATCAGGGTGCTCATTGACGCCGGAAATGCAGCAGCCTATTCGATTGCTCCAAGGCTTTTCGAAGCCGCGGGCTGCAGCGTGGTCCGGGTCAACTGCGACAAGCCCGGGCAATTCACAAGGAATCTCGAGCCAAAGCCCTCCACACTCTCCGAGTCGGCGGCGCTGGTGGTGAAGGAAAAATGCGACTTTGGCATTGCGTTCGACGGCGACGGAGACCGGGCGATAGCAATAGACGAAAAAGGCGTTGTTCTCCCGCTTGACACGCAGCTTGCGGTTTTCTGCAGCCACATGCTTTCCAGGGACCACAACAAGAAATTCGTAACCACGGTGGAGGCCTCGCTTTCGGTCCGCGAGACCGTGGAGCGGCACGGGGGCAGGCTTTTCATCACGCCCGTGGGAAGCCTTCACGTTGCGGACGAGGTGAAGCGCCAGTCAGCCGCGTTCGGGGGCGAGCCGTGCGGGGAATACGTTTTTCCCTTTGCCACCCCCTGCGCAGAGGGGCTGCTTTCGGCAATCATGGTCGCGGAAATATTCGCGCAAAGAGGCCCGCTTTCAGGCGCATCCAGGGGCATCAAGGCGCACCACATGGCCAGGACAAAATACAAGTGCAGGGCTGACATGAAAGGGGAGATAATGAGGAAGATTTCGGAAAAGCCCCAGCTGGAAGGAAGGCTTTCAACCGTGGACGGCCTGAGGTACGACTTTGAGGACGGCTGGCTCCTAATACGCCCATCAGGCACCGAGCCCGCCATACGCCTCACCGCGGAGGCAAAAAGTGAGAAAAAGCTTTCCGAAATAGTCCAGCGCGCAGGGAACCTGATAATGAAGGAAATTGAAAGCGCGCACTAGCCTTTCAGGTTTTTCAGCCCGAAGAACTCCTTAGGCGGGAAAAAGACGATCTTGTGCTCTGCTGACCAAAGGTAATAGTTGTAGGTCCGGATCGCAGCGCTGAATTTCGAACGCAAATCATCTGCCACTTCCCTGAACTTCTCGTGCGACTCCACTTCCATCTCCATTTCAAGCTCGGTCCCGCCGCCAATGCTTTCGTACGCCCAGACTATGTTGGGGTGCGAGCCGAAGTACGAAAGCATTTTTTGCTTGACCCGATTGTCCCCCAGCCGAAATTCAACCTTGTACCAATAGTGGCCGGTTTTCGGGAAGGATATTTTCGGCCTGAAGCCCAGTATAATGCCCTTTTTCTTCAGGCTTGCCAATCTGTATGAAGTGGCAGTCACGCTCAGCCCGACTTTTTGCGAAAGTTTCACAATGGGCAGCCTGGCGTCCTGTGAAAGGGCTGAGAGCAGCCTGATGTCGCGCATGTCATATTCTATCTTCAGACTGTTCCCCGGAATGAGGCTGTAGCAAGGCTTTTCATTCCCTGAGGAAAGGTAATTCCTCCGCCAGACATGTATCCTCGAATAGTAAGACTCGCGGTAGAATTCGATCCTGTCCCCGAACCTGTTCATCAGCTCCTCCTTGAATGAATGGAAATCGTTGAGGTCCCTTACCCAGAATGCTATTCCCATGTCTGTGAAGGAGCCGGAAATGCTGTTCACCCACCAGCACCGGCTGCTTTTCTGGAAATAGTCTATGGTTTCCCGCTCCTCGGCAGGGCTGCTGTTCTTCAGCTTGATGAATATCCTGGCGTTCTGGAAGCCTAAGCGGGTCATGTCCACAAGCGCATAATAGCCCTCGATTATCCCCTCCTCCTCCATGCGCCTTATCCTGTAGCCAACAACCTCCTTGCTCGCCCTGACTTTTGCGGCAATTGAGGAATTGGGCTGCCTGGCGTCCAGGTCCAGCTGGAACAGGATCTCCCCGTCTGTTTTGTCGATTTTGTGCATTTTTTCACTTTCACTTATTTTATCTAGTATTATTAGTGTTATATTAAAAATATTAATATAAATTCTTATATATCTTTATAAACAAACACTTCCTCATGGACATAGAAAAGGCATTCAGCTCAACCTGCCAGGTGCTGTTCGGGCAGCCCATAGGCGAGCTATCGGATTTTGCGCAATACCTGAAAGAGATGGTGGACCAGCCCAGGCAGGCTGCCTCGCATCTTTCTGGCAAGAAAGTGTACCTTTCCCGCCCCTATGCAACGTCGGCAAGATTCATCGAAGTCAACGAGGCTTCAGATCGGCAATCTGCGCTTTCCATAAATGAGGTAAAGGACATTGATTCGGTTCTTTCCGCTCTTCCGCAGGAGCTTGCCTATTGCGGGAACAAGAATCTCGGGACTTCCATTGATGTGTTTGAAAGCGACATGTGCAGCGACAGCCTGGACATACTCTCCTCGCAAAACGTGATTTCCTCCAAGCATGTGGCATATTCCAACGGCGTCCGCAAGAGCGAGGGGATTTTCGGATGCCAGCTCGGGGGCGAAGTGGGGTTCTCCATCCACTCGCAGGTCTTTTTCTATTCCAAGCGCTGCTTTGACGCATATCTCTGCTTCCACTCAAGCGACCTTTACTGCTGCTTCAACTGCAGGAACTGCACTGAAGCGATGTTTTCCTTTAACCAAAGCTCCAAGCGCCACATGATAGGCAACCTGGAGCTTGAAAAGGGAAAATACCTGCAGCTGAAAAGGAAGCTCACTTCCGAAATTGCCGAGGTTCTGAAAGACAAGAAGTCGTTTCCCTCGGTATTCGATCTCCTGGAAAAGGGTGCATGCTGATGGCTGATAAAATGGACACCGCATTTGCGCAGGTCACAAAGCTCCTGTTCGGAAAGCCGCTTTCACCCTGGAAAAAATACTGCAAGTGGCTTTCCCAGAGCGTGCCTGGGGGGAAAAGCGTTCCCTCCTGCTTTGGGCATGGCACTGCCTATGTGCCGGATTACGGATTTTTTTCAAAAGTGCCTGAAAAAAAAGTGGCATCGGACGAGGACGCACCGATTGCTGCAGGGAAAACAATAGGAAAAATCAGCGATGTCGAATCCATTTCATCCATCGCATCGAGACTGAAGGATTTCGCATATTTCGTGCCCACCTACTCTGAAGGCAAGAATATCGACGTCGAAAACGCATTTTCCACACTGGACTGCATAAATGTGCGCGAGTCGTTCGACCCCTGGACTTCCAAGAACTGCAGCCACGTTTTTTCCATAATGGAATCCGAATCGCTTTTCGGTGCGCACAGGGTGATAAATTCCAGCTTTTCCATGCACATATACAATGCCTACTACGTGCAGCGCTGCTTTGAGATAGACGGGGCAAAAAACTGCAACGACAGCTATTTCTGCCACAACGTTGAGAATCTGGACAGCTGCATGTTCTGCTTCAACACAAAAAGCAAGCGGTACGCAATAGGGAACAGGGTAGTGGGGAAGGAAAAGTACCTGCAGATCAAGGCGCAGCTTCTTGAACGAATAGTGCCTGAGCTTGAAAATTCGGGAAGGCTCAGTTTTGGAATCTACGATCTTCTCGCCAAGAGGCCCAAATCCCGCCCTTAGCTACTTTTTCTCAAGCGCAAGCTTCATTTTCATCAATGTTATCCCGTAAAGGACAGTGAGGAAGACGTCCAGGACAGGCGAGATTACCCAGGCAAAGCAGCAGCATGCCACGGCAAGGGCCCATCCGCCAAGCATGAGCAGCCCGAAAATTATGCCCACTATCAGGAACTCGAGTATGTTGGACGAAACAAGCGAAAACGACTTTGATAGCGAATCGAAAAAGCCGTTCCTGTCCATCGCGTAGTACATCCAGAGCGCAGAGAAAAAGAATCCCATGACCCACATCACCAGGATGGCGCCTAAGAAGGCTATCAGGGCGGTGGAAAGCGCGTCAACCAGCCCAGAGAACAATTCTCCGGGCGTTTTTGCCTGCAGAGCGCTTGTTATTGCGGGCAGTGAATTATAGGCAAGGAAAGCGGTCGCAAACAAACTTAATAAACTCAATTCCCTCTAATTCCAATATGGCTATAAGAAAGGCGGTTGTGCTCGCAGCCGGGGAGGGGAAGAGGCTGCGGCCGCTCACCTATACCAGGCCCAAGTGCATGATACAGCTTGCCGGGAAGCCCATACTTCGGCTCGTTCTTGAGAACCTGAAAGTCGCGGGAGTGAACGAAGCCGCTGTTGTGGTGAAGTACAAGAAAGAGGCGATCACAGACTACTTCAAGGCAAACCCGGTCGAAGGCATGAAGCTGGCTTTTATCGACCAGGGGGAGAGGTACGGGACTGCAGCGGCTTTCGGGTATGCCGAGGGGTTTGCAACAGAAACATTCTTCGGCGTGGCGGGCGACATCATCACAGAGGCATCCGCGCTCAAAAAGCTTGCCGAGCGGTCGCAGGGCGAGGTGACAGCCGCCCTTCATGCGGTTGAAGATGCGAGGGAGTACGGCACTGCGATTGTCAAGTCAGGGAAGATTTCAGCTTTCGAGGAAAAGGCGCAGAAGCCCAAAAGCAACCTTGCCAACTGCTCATTGTACGTTTTCGAGCCTTCTGTTTTCCGGAAAATCAAAAACATCAAAAAAAGTCTCCGCGGGGAGTACGAGATAATCGACGTTCTCAAGGGCGCTACCGCGGTGGAAATATCCGACTACTGGCTGGACATGGGGATGCCCTGGCAGCTTTTCTCGGCAAACGAATTTCTGCTCTCCAAGCTTCCGGACAACCGCGACAGGGTGGAAAACTGCACGATCCGGGGGAAGATAGTCATGGAGAAGGACGCAGAGATGCACGACTCGGTCATCGAGGGCAACGTCTACATCGGGGAGGGGAGCTACGTTGGCCCGCACGCCTACATACGCGGCACGACTTCAATAGGCAAGGACTGCGGAATAGGCGACTCGACCACCATAAAGAACAGCATAATATTCGACCACGTGAATGCCAAGCACCTGACCTACATCGGCGACTCCATAATCGGCTCGGGCTGCAACTTCGGCGCTGCCACGCAGATAGCGAACTACCGCTTTGACGCGGGAAACATCCATGCGGTTGTGAACGACGTCACCATAGACACCAAAAGGAACAAGCTCGGCGCGATAATAGGCGACGGAGTGAAAATGGGCGTGCTCTCCTCAGTAATGCCGGGCAAGATAATCGGGGACGGCTGCTGGGTGGACGCCGGCGTTGTTGTCCACGAGAACGTCGAAAGGAAGACGCACGTCATACTGCACCAGGCGATAACCAAAAAGAAGCTGGAGTGAAGTCGTTTTTAGGCGGAACGAATCAATGGCTTTTTCTCTTCACTTCTCGCATGACAACTTCGCCCTGCCAGCCAAATTTAAGCTTTTTGATGACCTCTTCAGCCGTGCTCCCTGGGGTCACGGTGTATTTTATCGGCTCTTCCCAGGAAAAGCGTTCGCTTAAGTAAGCCGCTGCCTTCAAGTTGTTTATCGTAAGCTCATCAGACACATTTGGATTCAAACCGTCTTTCTTCCGAAGCTCGATAATTCTGGCATAGGTGAGCACTATGTCCATGCTATGCGCAAGGCACCCAGGCAACCCTTTCTCGGCCACCCGAATCACCTTGCCAAGGCTTGAAAGCACCCGCTCGGAGAGCTTGATTTTCAGTTTTGTCATGTTTGTGGAATAGCAGACTGGTATGATGCTGAAAGGCGTCATAATGGCAGGGCTTGGCACGAACTTGCCAGATGCGGTGCCTGACATGTTTTCCAGCTGATTTACCGTATACTTTGAATCCGAGGAGAGAACGACTCTGCCTTCAAGCAATTCCCTGTTTTCCATGAGGCATTTCTGAAGGTTTTCCGGGTGCAGGGCAAAAAGGACTATTTTTGAATCGTGCAGTGCGGTTTTAATGTCATTTGTCACTCTGAACTTTCCGTTCCTCACTGAGCTCGGCACCCTGTCCTCGTTCTGGTTCACGACGCCGTATATCACGAGCCGGTTAGGTTTCTTTTCCAGTCTTATGCATATTATGGAGCCCATGTTCCCGTTTGCACCTACTACGGTTGCTGTTAGGCGCTTGTCATTTGACATGGTTGCAGGATGTGGTTAGAAGGGTTTTTAATCCAAAGCCATGCATTTTTCTTACTTTTGATGAAAATCAATGCAAGGAGGTCTTGTGCAATACATCATCGCCGGCATCGACCCAGGGAACACTTACGGCATAGCCATACTCTCACTTTCAGGAAGGAAGCTTTCGCTGCATTCAACGGATGCGGGCTTTTCCGAAGCTGTGCGAATAATCGAAAGGCACGGAACGCCCTCGCTTGTTGCTTGCGACGTTTCCCCTGCGCCTGAAGCGGCACAGAAGATTGCCTCCTACTTTTCCTGCAGGCTCTTTGTGCCGAACAGGGGAATAATGGAAGAGGAAAAAAGGATTGTGGCATCTGGCGTTGGAACAAAAAACAACCACGAGCGCGATGCCTATTCCTCTGCGGTGTTCGCCTTTCGCGCGCACGCGAACAAATTGCGCCAGATAGCTGCATTTCCTGACCTCAGCGAAGGGGAAAAGGAGAGGCTGCAGCATCTCATGCTCAAGGGCTACCGGATCAAGGACGCATTCCTGGAACTTCGAGAGCCTGAGGAAAAGCCCGAGAAAAAGGAGCATAAAAGAACAGAAGCGCAGAAAGTTTCCATAGACGATTTGAAGGCAAGGGTGTCATTTCTTGCCCGGGAGAATGCCAACCTGAAGCTGATGATGGGCAAGCTGGAAAATGAACGTGCGCAGCTGCAAGACAGGATCCGCCTGCTCGAAAACGGAGCCAGGCAGTCTTTGTTGCACGACTCCGAGCTTCGCAAGCTGCGCTTCAGGCTGCAGCAGGCCCTTCAGAGGCTGCAGCCGGGCAGGAAACCTGCCGAGGGGAGTGCGCTCTCCAGTGCTCCTGCGGGAGCACCAGCTTTTGACTCGCCTGCAGGCTCGTCAAAATCCTCAGGTCGCAAAGCCGCGGCTGTTGCGACGCAGAAAAAGGAAGAAGGGAAGGCCGAGCGCTTGCACCGGGAAAACGATGATTTAAATAGGTTGGGCAGCCCTAACGTTGACCTTGAAAAAATGGTGACAGACTATCGCAGGGGAAGGAAACAGGCATAAAAAACAAGGGGTGCTACCATGGACGAAATCGCAAGCGCACCAGCCCCTCAGCCGCAGGAAAGGGCCGAGCGGAAGGACGCGAATGTCATTTACATCGGGAAAAAGTCGGTCATGGGCTATGTTCTTGCCGTGGTCACGCAGTTCAACGGGGGCACTCCGGACGTGTACATAAAGGCCCGGGGAAAGGCGATTTCCAGGGCTGTTGACGTGGCTGAAATAGTCCGCAACCGGTTCCTGCCTGGCGTTAAGGTGGACAACATACTTATCAAGACAGAGGAGCTCGACTCAGAGGACGGCTCCAAAACGAAAGTGTCGGTAATCGAAATCAGGCTCCTAAGATAGTTTTCTCCCCCTGCTTTCTGTCACCAAGGAAGGTGCACGGGATGAAAACTCCAATACCTGATGATGAAGTCAAAGCGGGAGCACTCTCTGATGAGTCGAAAAAAAGGCTCTCAGAGGGCAAAATAACCGAGCTGGACTTCGAAGTCGCGCAGATACTGCACAAGATAAACGAGCGCTACAACATATCGGATGCGGAATTCCACAAGGCGCTGGACCTTGGAAGGGCGGTTCTCATATTGACAAGGGGCGAGGCAGGCCTTCTTATAGGCAAGCAGGGCAAGATTGTGGCTGAGCTTTCCTCTGCGCTTGGGAAGAAGGTGAGGATTGCCGAGATAAAAGGCGATGTGAAAAAGTCGGTTGCCGACGTCATCATGCCCGCGAGGCTGCTTGGCATAAACCACGTGTTCCACGATGGCAAGGAAATGACCAAGGTCAGGATTTCAAAGCACGATCTTGCCCACCTTCCGATCGACATACCCACGCTCGAGAAGGCGCTTCGGTCGCTTCTGGAGGAGGAAGTGCAGCTGGTCTTCGAATAGGAGGACAATTTGCGGAAAAATTTGTCCGCAGTGGGATGAACGCAAGCGGATCCCACTACAAATATAATTGATTGCGGGAAATTCTTACTGGTGCGAAAAATGTACAGGACACATTACGTATCGGATGCGAAAAGGCTGATCGGAAAGGAGGTCAGCATCGCTGGCTGGGTGCACGAGGTTCGCGACCTGGGCAAGCTCAAGTTCGTCCAGGTCCGAGACAGGACCGGCATCATCCAGGTGACTGCAAAGAAGGGAGTTGCCGAAGACGCAGTGCTTGGCGCAATGTCCGTTCCCAAGGAAACCGTTGTTTCTGTCACTGGGAAGGTGGCGGAAAGCAAGATTGCCGAGGCAGGCTGCGAGCTTATCCCTTCCAAATTCGAAATACTCAATGAGATTACCACCAAGGTCCCCTTCGAGGTGACAGGCAAGGTGCCTGCGGATCTCGACGTCCGGCTGGACTTCCGCTACGTGGATCTGAGGACTGCGAACGCTTCAGCAATATTTCAGATAAGAAGTGAATTGGCAGGCGCTTTCCGCGAGGCTGCGCGCTTTCTGGGCTGCGTGGAAATCCACCCGCCCACCATAGTCGAAGCTGCCACAGAGGGAGGGGCTGACGTTTTCAAGGTGCAGTATTTCGAGAAGGACGCCTACTTAGTGCAGTCTCCCCAGCTCTACAAGCAGCTGGCAGTCATCGGGGGCATGGACAAGGTTTTCATGACGGTTCCGGTATTCCGGGCAGAGAAGCACAACACGCTCACGCACCTGAACGAGGCTCTTCAGATGGACATTGAGATGGGCTTTATTACTCATGAAGAAGCTGTGGATGCGCTTGAGACTGTGGTGCTGCACTGCCTAAAAAAGGTGAAAAAGGAGTGCGACGAGGAATTGAAAACGCTCAAGCGCGAGCTTATTGTGCCATCCTCCATACCTCGCCACACCTATACCGGGCTTGTGGAAAAATTGAACCAAGGCAAGGGGGAATTCAAGTGGGGCAATGACTTTTCCAGGGAGACCGAGGCGCAGCTTGCCCAAGTGCTAGGTTATTCGACCTTTTTCATAACAGAGTGGCCCTCGGACATCCGCGCATTCTACTCGCAGCCCTCTGAGGAAAATCCGAAAATCTGCCATGCATACGACCTGAACTATGAGTCATTGGAAATAGCCTCGGGCGCGCAGCGGGCGCACAGGCCTGAAGTTCTCATCAGCCAGCTGAAAAAGAGGGGGCTCAACACATCTGACTTCGAATTCTACATAAACGCCTTCAGGGTAGGGGCGCCCCCGCACGCAGGCTGGTCAATCGGATTGGACAGGCTGACAATGAAGGTGTGCGGCTTGCACAACATCCGCGAGGCGGTGCTCTTCCCGCGGGACAGGGTAAGGGTCAAGCCCTAGATACTGTGCTTGTAATCGAACGGCGTCTTACTTTTCCTCATATCCAAAACGGCCTGGGAAACCGGTTTTCCTTTGGTCGGGAATTTTTTATCGTTCATTAGGGCTTTTTGGGATATCGCGCGATCATCATTGAGCCGCTTTATTTTGAAAAGCGCAATTTTAACTTCACTCCCCATCAGCCCGTCTTCAATGTTGCGCGAATTTTTTATTGATTTGAGGAATTCGTTTAGGGGCGTCTCGTTCAGGTTTATCCAGATCGATGACACAATGCCCTTGAACTCGGATAATTTTATCGAGCCGCCGCGATACTTTTCAGCCGCGCCTTTCCTCGCTGGCATTCTATTTCTCGCTCCAGGTCAGGAGCAAATACCACCCTGCCTCCATAGGCTGGACCCTCCTCGCAGTGGCTGCTGGCATCATAGCGTTTCACAGGATAGCCGCGGCAGCATGGGCGTTCGGCATTTATCAGGCCTCAGCCGACGACTTCCTGGGTTTCTCCTCCGGCGTGTTCGTAATCCTCAGCTTCGTGATTTTCTTCGCAGCCTGGGAAGTGAAGAAAATGTCAGAGCGCTACAGGCTAGTGGAGCTTAGGCAGATGAAGGAATACGCCCTGAGGCTGGGCGAGCAGCTTGGAAGGAAGCGCAGGAAGAAGTAGGCCAGTTTTTTGGCGTTCGCAAGGGCCGGTCTAGAAGAACATGGAGAATGCGAGGACCGGAGCAAGCTATTTAAACTCTCCTCAATATAGTAGACGACGCGAGTTTTGTCCGCTGGCGATGCGCGGACGAGTCATGTTTGCTGATGCCTATTTGGGCATACCGGAACTGAATTGGCTTATCTTAAGCCATCACAAATCCGGAAACGGATTTGCGAGTCGCAGTCCGAAAGACTGCGGATCTCGCTTTGCCGCCAAACCATGGGAATGCGATCCTTTCGCGTTCGACGCACGCTTCAGGTAAATACAAGGAAAGAGCGATTAGAGTGCTTGACCGCTGATATTTAAGTATCAGAACTTTGCGAACGAGGATAAGTTTACTTCTATGACTCCAGTTGATCCTGCTGGAGGACACTGCTATCAGAGTACGCCTAAGCCATGCAAATCTGCCCGGCGACTTCGCCGGACGGTGTACGGCTCAGTAACAAGTAGTCAATCTGCCCTTCGGACCGGCATACCCTCGGGAAACTGAGGTCAATTCCGGATGGCCCACCTATGCTGGAATGCTTGGTGGGCAAAACGCGCGGTGAATTGGAGCCGTTGCGCCGAAGGATGAGACTGCTCCTGATTAGGTAGTTGGTGAGGTAACGGCTCACCAAGCCGATAATCAGTAGGGGCAATGGGAGTTGGCGCCCCGAGAAGGGCACTGAGACAAGGGCCCTAGTCCTACGGGATGCAGCAGGCGCGAAACCTTTACAATGCGCGAAAGCGTGATAAGGGAACTCTGAGTGGCAGCCGGCTTTTGCCGACTGTCTTTTGCCAACCCTAAACCGGTTGGAGAATAAGTTCTGGGTAAGACCAGTGCCAGCCGCCATGTGCTATCCGCACAATGCGCACGGTACGCGGTAATACTGGCAGAACGAGTGGTGCCCACGAATATTGGGTCTAAAGAGACCGTAGCTGGCCTGTTAAGTCCACTGTGAAATCTTGGGGCTCAACCTCAAGGCGTGCAGTGGATACTGGCAGGCTTGAGAGCGGGGGAGGTCAGGAGTACTTACGGGGTATGGGTAAAATCAGTTGATCCTGTAAGGACTACCAGAAATTCGGACTCGAATTTTTTACGAATCCGATTTGGTAAATGGCGAAGGCGCCTGACCAAAACGCGTCTGACAGTGAGGGTCGAAGGCTAGGAGAACGAATCGGCTGAGAAGAGGTACTAGTGATGAACAGGTGACATTGAAAGGCTAATGAAGGGAATGCTACTACGGCGTATCTAGCCATTGCGGCTCCCCGAATGCTGTTGAAAATGTCTTCTGCGAATGTTTGTATTGAAAATCTTCTCCGTTGGGTTCAAATCGGATTAGATATGAGCACTTGAGAAACGCTAACAAATACTGACGGATAAATCTATCAATGAGATTAGAGCGCCGGGTAAGAAACCTGATGAAAAAAGGGCGTAAGAAGCCCCTTTTGAAGGTTCGCCTTCCGACCAAGATAACTCCGGAGCTGTGCAGGCTGCTTGGCCTTTTGCACGGCGATGGAAACATGTCTGGCGGAAGGGTTTTGCTAACGGACCAAAACAGGGAATTCCACAAAACAATAGGTGGAATTTTCAAATCTGTCTTTGGTTTGTCGCCAAACATTTTCCACGATATAAACAGAAACACGCATTACAGCCACACAAAAAGTGTGCTTGTGTATCGTTTTCTGAATGAGGTCATGGAAGTGCCAAAGGGTGCAGTTAGGCAGAACTTGCGTGTGCCAGCCTATATGGAAAAACTTGGCAGGCATTTGCAGGCAGAATATGTCGGAGGTCTTTTTGATGCAGAAGGCTGCGTCAAAAGGCGACAAGCCGAGCTCAACATCTCGACCACTTCGAAAAGCGTCTTTGAATTCCTAGGCGAATTTTTGGGGGGCATTGGAGTAGATTACAGCAAGTACATCAGGAAGAGGCACATAAATCCTGAGTACGAATTATACATCTATGGAAAAGACGACTTGCATAAATTTGCAAGGTATGTTTCTTTTAGGCATCCGTCGAAGAAAAAGAGAATGGCGAATTTTCTCAAGTGACACTAAAAACCCGAGTAGCCCTAGCAGTAAATTATGCAGACTGTGGTGTTGCTGAAGCTTCGGGCTTTAGCAGTGCTGTAGCGTAGGTGTTAAGTCTGCCACCTGGGGAGTACGGCCGCAAGGTTGAAACTTAAAGGAATGAACGGGCGATTTCGAATGTTATTTTTCGAGTCCGTTCCCTGAATTGGCGGGGGAGCACCACAAGGGGTGGATGCTGCGGTTCAATTGGATACAACGCCAGGAATATTACCGGGGAAGACGGCAGTGTGACGGCCAGACTAAAGATCTTGCCTGACGAGCCGAGAGGTGCTGCATGGCCATCGTCAGCTCGTGGTGCGATATCGCGGGTGCGGAAGCATCTGAGGTTCGTATCTGCGATGCACAAACTGTCTCGTTAAGTCGAGTAACGAGCGAGACCCTTGCGCATAGTTGCCAATTTCCCCTCCGGGGGAGATGCACCCTATGCGGACTGCCCGCGTTAAGTGGGAGGAAGGAGAGGGCGACGGTAGGTCAGTATGGCCCGAATTCTCCGGGCTACACTGTGTCGTTAACATTTAGAGCCACCGGCAAGATACCCCCAGAAAGTTCTTAAACCAAAAAATACTCTCTTACCTTATGAATAGCAAACTGGCTTACTTGGTTGGTTTGATAGGAGGGGACGGATGCATTTGCGTAAGCAAAGGAGACTATTCCATACACGTAGTTGACAGCTGTTTGGAGTTTCATCAGACTGTAATTGCGCCGCTTTTTGAAGAATGCTTCGGAATGCGACCAAGAGTCTCACCGATGAAAACGCACCTGAGAAGGACAACTTTCAGGACGCGCTTACGCTCAAAGAAAATCGCCGAATTTCTCATAAGCCTCGGGATACCATCTGGAAAGAAGACACTCGTAATGAAAACTCCAGATTGGATATTGCGAGGCAGCGAGGAAATTCAGCGCTCTTACATCAGGGGCTGGATGGATGCAGAAGGGTGCGTCACCAGATTGCTTCTGAAACGGGAGAAAAAGAATTATATATATCCGAAAATTTCCATGCAGGTTGCAAATTCACCCATTCGGGATGAGATTTGCGCAATGATGGAAAAATTCGGCGTCCGGTTTTCAAAATGGAACTCCGGAAACATGCACGGTTTTGCGGTCACTGGTTTTAAGAACGCTGGGGAATACATGAATGCCGTTGGTTTCACTCATCCGAGAAAGTTAACGGCGTGGGGCCTAACGTGGCATACAATGACCAAGACAATGGGCTGCGACTCCGAAAGGAGAAGCGAATCTCACAAACTTGGCCGAAGTTCGGATTGGGGGCTGTAACCCGCCCCCATGAAGCTGGAATCCCTAGTAATCGCTTGTCATCAATCATCGATATTTCGGCGAAACGCTTATATTAGTTGCCGCTATAAAATTAGCGGATACTAATGAAGCACGAAATCGAAAGTCTATTCGGCAAAACAGCTGATGAAACGGGAAATTTTGCGAGCATCAACAATTCGGTGTTTGTGAAATATCCTAAGGCAATCAAAATCTTCAGGCTGATGTCTGGATGCGACCAGCGTTCGTTTGCTGCACTCATTGGAAAAAACCAACAATGGGTAAGCGCAATTGAACGAGGCTTTATCCATGGCATAAGCAAGTCTGAAGCGGAAAAGATTGCCTTGTCTATCCGCAAGATGAATCTTCAGAAAGTTGAGCTGAACGAGATAATGCGCCTTGAGATAGAAATTGCCAACAAAGGGAGATTCAAGGGCGAATATGCCCGAAAAATGGCCCTTAAAGCAGTTGGCAGGAATTCTGTAAGGAGTGCAGAATCTCAAAAGCCAACTCCTCAAGAGAAGAAGATAGCCACTGTTTTGCGAAAACAAGGGATAGATTTTCAGATGCATAAGCCAATCTATGTCGGTAAAATCACTTTTGTTTGTGATTTTGTATTGGGGGGCCTGCCAACAGTCATAGAGGCAAAACACCTTACTACAAAATACAGGACGAAGGCGCTGATAGCCGAGCTTGCATACAAGGCGCTGAGGATAAAGAGATTTTATCCAAAGGCGAAGCTGTTTGCAGTAATAAACCGGGACGCAACTATGGCGAACTCGGAAAGGCTTATTTTGAAAGAAGAATTCGACTCGCTATTTTTTGAAGACGAGTTAGAGAAGCTCGCAGGCGAAATATCGAAGAGTGGATTCGAGCGGTGAATACGTCCCCGCTCCTTGCACACACCGCCCGTCAAGTCACCCAAGCTTGTTTTTGGTGAGGCTGCGCTTCTTGGCGCTGTCGAACCAGAGATAGGTGAGGGGGGCTAAGTCGTAACAAGGTATCCGTAGGGGAACCTGCGGATAGATCACCTCCAATATAATCAACTATTGGGAATCTGGTCTTCTGACCGGAAGAAGATAGATTGATTGGAGTAGTATAGAAGTGTCGCAAGGGTGTGAGGCTTTTTTCACTCTTTCCTGTCCAATTCCTGAAGCGCGCAATTTTTTGCTTCCTTAGCGCAAGCATTGCCTTTTCCCTTCCCCTGCCGAAATCTATATATACTGAAAACGAGTATACCTCCCCACTGGTGGTCTGATGGCATTTCCTGACAACCTGAGGCAGCTGAAAATCGGCGACCTGAACGAGAAAGAGACCGACCTTCTTTACGGCGCGCTCGAGGCATTGGGCGTGGATGAGACGCTGGGCTCGGAAAAAAGCCTTGCCTTCCTTGCGGACAAGTACCTCGAGGAAAAGAAAAAGGGCGCCCTGGCAAACCAGAAGGCGATGCAGATGATCGAGGGGCTTTCCTCGAATTACAATTTCTGCATCACGCACATGGCAATGAGCGCGGACTCCAAGTACGGGGTGTTCGTGCTTGAGGAGCACACCGACTACACGCTTGACAAAGGCAGGCACGCTCGCTGGACTGCGTACAAGGTGAGCAAGGAAGGAATTTCCGAGGTCTACAGGGACAAGTCGCACGAAAAGGCGAAGGAGTCCGGGAAAATCTCAATCTCGCACGTGGCAGACGGCGGAATAGTCCTTGCAATCAAGGGCGGAAAGAAGCTCACGGTCTGATAAAGAATGATATTTAAAGTGCTCAAGGCGATTTAATCCCATGGAACAGGGGGGCAGCATCCGCGCGACAAAGCTGGTCGTCACGGCCAACCTTCTTCTCATTGCCGCCAAGCTCATTGTAGTCGTCCTCACCGGGAGCATTGCGGTTTTGGCAGTGCTGGTTGACTCGCTTTTTGACCTGGTGGGCTCGCTCATCGCATATGCGGGGGTGAAGAAAGGATCAGAGCCCCCTGACTCCAACCACCTGTACGGGCATCGGAAGTATGAAAGCGTCTCTTCGATTGCGCAGGTCGCGCTCATCGCTGCGGCCGCAATACTAATTATTGGCGAGGCGCTTCGCAGGCTTGCAAGCCCGATTGCGCTGAATATAACGCTTGCGGATCTGGCAATAATGTCGTTCACGGTCCTGGTCGATGTGGGGATAGTTGCCTACCTGAAGAAGAACGCGGACCAGGACAGCCTTGCGATAAAGGCAAGCATAGGGAACTACACATCGGACATAATGCAGAATTCGCTCGTGCTTGTGGGGCTTTTTTCCGCAATGGTCGGCTTCGCAGCAGCTGACCCCATTGCGGCATTGGTGGTCTCGGTGCTCATGATGCGGGTGGTGTTCGGGGTGGGCAGGGGCGCATTCGGCGAGCTTACCGATGAAAGCCCTTCTCAGGAAAAGCTCGAGGAATACGGGGCGGAGATCCTGTCAGTGAAGGGCGTGAAGTCCTTCCACAAGATGCGCGCCAGGATGGCTTCGGGCGAGGTGCGCCTGGACGTGCACATACACCTTGACCCCCAGATGCCGCTCTTTCGTTCCCATGCAATAACAGAAATGGTAAAACAGGCCATTTTCAAACAATTCCCTGAAGTGAAGGAGGTGCTGGTTCACGCAGAGCCTGCCACAGCGCGCTTCATGGCAGGCCCGAGATTCGGCACTTAAGGAACCTAAATTAAGCTGCTGTGCGGAATTTGCACCATGAAATACACGATGTCGCCTGCCAGGGCATACCTTCTCGGGCTTTGGAAGTCGCGCAGGACCAAGGAAGGAGTTGGCGTGGAGGGGCACCGCGAGCTTTGCGAGGCATTCCTGAAGCTTTGCCTGGATGAAAAGCTCTGCCTGCCGGACAAGGTGAAATACATTGAAGGCCCGATTTTCAAGTGCTATTTCTACAACTCCTCGGTGCGATCCTGGCTGGATTCAGAATTTGTTAAGCGGGAGGAAAGGCTGAAGCACAAGAACGAGTTTGCAGCAAGCTACTTTGCAGGCGTTTTCGATGCCAGGGGCGGCTTTGCAGGCTCGGTTTCAGGCATGGACATACCCTACCTTATCGGCGACAAAACGGACGAGATTGTCCTCCTCCGCTTAGGATTCCGCGTGAAAAAGGAAAGGGGCAAGCTCGCGATAATCTCGGAGGACTTCTACGACTGGATAAAGCCTTACCTGAAGCTTGAAATCAGCAAAAAAAGATGAGTCTACTTCACCACGATGATCTTGCTTTTGTTCTTCACGACCAGCACTACCTCGCTTGACTCCACCAGGAAGTCTGCAGACACTCCCTTGAGCGAAAGCCGGTCGTTCATCGTTATCCCTGAGGCGCGCTCGGATGGGATGAGCACCGAGATTTCCCTTTTCCCGTCTGTCAGCCTGATCTTTGCAAAGGGCTTTTTCCTCGCCCCAAAGCCAATGTCGGACATTCCGGTTATCTGCATTTCGGAAAAGGATAGGTTCTTCATCCCTGGCTTGAGGTTGGAAAAGGACACGAAACCTTCCTCTTTTGCCCTCTCCTCAGCCATCTTGAATGCCATGCCCACCTCTTTTTTGAAGTTGGAGACCAGCCGGTTCTGCTCGCGCTTGAGCTCGCCCTTGCCCATGCCGGGCGTGGTGGCAATCCGGTAGGCAAGGTCGTAGTACTTGTTTTGCACCTGCAGCTCTTCCTCGCCGATTTCCCGCTCCTCCTCCTCTGAGGCGAATTCCCGGTCGTCCTCCTCGATTGCAATGTAGTCGGATTTCTGGGGAAGGGCAGGTTCCTTTTTTTGGCCAAATGGGAAGTTCGTTGCGTTCTGCCTGGGTATTTCCTCCTGCTCAACCTGCCTTGGCGAGTCAGGCAGTGCTGAAGGCTGATGGGGTGCGGAGGAAATCTTCTCCACTCCGTGGAGCGGGTCCTGGGCAGGCGCACTCCGTATGCCAAAAAGCTTCTCAAGCGAGGGCATCAGCTTTCTCCTGGCAGATTCGCGCTTCTTGGGGTCGTAATGGGAAAAAAGCTTCTCAATGGAAGGCATCATTCTCTGGGAAACCTGCGGGAGCTCCTCTGGCTTTTTCATTTCCTTCCTTTCGGCAAAAAGCTTCTCCAATGAACCAATCGCCTCCTGCTCTTCTTCCTTGAACTTGCCAAGCGAGCGCAGGGCTGTGCTCTTTACCGGTTCATCCTTGTCCGAGGAAAGCTCGATTAGCGCGAATATCGCCCTGGGGTCGTCGATCTTCCCAAGCTCCTCTGCCACCTTGAGCCTGACTTTCGGGTCAGAGTCAAATGCCTGGGCAACCGTCCTGTCTATGCTGTCCGGCTTGTCCTCAGCCGGCTCAGTGAGGCTTGCCTGGCGGCTTTTTTGCTTCTTTTCAGGAACCATTCAATCTTTCCAAGTTTCGAGGGCAAAGAATAAAATAGGTAAGTCGGGAACCTTAGCATGCCATTGGAAGAGGTTTTCCTTTCGATTTTCGGGCTGGTGCGCCCCTTGGTCCGGGAATCCTCCATCCTGTTCAATGACCCTTTTTTTGTGGTCCTGTTCAGCTTTTGCCTGGTGATTGCCACTTCAATCCTTTTCCAGGAGCAGAGGAAGCTCCCCTTCCTTGCAGGCGCTGTCTTGATTGCGCTTCTTCTTGGAATCGGCTTCAAGTCCTTCCTGCAGGAGGAGCGGCCTTGCGCAAATGCGCCCTCGAAGATTGACTGCCCAACTGACTTTTCCCTTCCCTCCATGCATGCTCTGGGGGCATTCACCCTTTGCATTATCGCAATCGGGAACCGCTCCTTTCCAATTTACCTCATTTACGCACTTTTCATCGCGTTTTCCCGCGTCTATCTCGGAGTCCATACCATTACGGAAGTGGCAGCCGGTCTTTCGCTTGCCTTTTTCGCCTGCGTGCTTGCCGAGCTTTGCTTCAGGCTGATGCGCCTTGAGGTGCCGCAGGCTGTGCACATCAGGCATGACATAGGCAGGCTGCCGCACAGCTTCGGAAAAAGCCCAATTGACAGGTGAAAAAAATGAACGAGGACGAAAGGCAGCTGTTCCACATTTTCCTCGGGCTTTGCGCCATACTCCTGGTGTTGTTCCTGGGCGTGCAGCTTGCCTCCTACGCAATCAGCGCCATACTGATTCTAGGAGTGATTCTGGTGCACATGAAGATTTCCCGCATGCGCTTGGGCGCGCTGGAAAAGCCCCTGGAGCGCTTCGAGCGGCCTGGCGTGACCCCGGGCTACGGAGCCATGACTCTTGCAGCAGGAACTCTCGCCTGCCTCACGCTTCTTTCCAATCCGGGCCAAATCCTGGCTTCGCTTTGCATCCTGGGATTCGGGGATGCTGGAAGCACCCTGGTCGGGACACGGAGCAGGCGGAGGCTTCCCTGGAGCAGGAACAAGACATACGGGGGCACGGCAGCATTCTTCCTTTTCTGCCTGCCAGCCCTGTATTTTGCCGGCTGGCCCGCCCTGATTGTGGCAGCTCTCGCGGCAATCGCCGAATCGTTCGAATCCCACATTGACGACAATCTGATTATCGCGGTGGTGTGCGTGGTGGCTTTCCGGCTGGTTTCGGGTGCAGGCTTTTAATACTCTTTCAGGAGAATTTTTCGGGAGGGAAATCTGATGGTCATTCCGGGATCCATTGTGTTGCAGGCAAAGTGCGTGGCGGACATTGTCAACGCAAGCCAGGTGCAGCCTGCGGGCATAGACCTTACGCTCAAGGAAGTGCAGAGATTGGAAGAGGAAGGGGAAATCGACTTTGACAACTCCAGGCGGAGAATCAGCAAGGCAAGCGCAATGGGATTTGATGCCGAGGGAAAAATCCGCCTTCCCCCTGGCTGCTACAAGATAATCTACAACGAGTACGTGGAAATCCCGCTCTATGCGGCTGCATTCGGCTTCCCGCGCTCCTCTCTCCTGCGCTGCGGGGCTGATGTGAGGTGCGCGGTCTGGGACCCTGGCTACCACGGAAGGAGCGAGTCGCTTCTCCTGGTGCACAATCCGAAAGGCATAGTGCTTCACAAGAACGCAAAGGTCATGCAGCTGGTGTTCGTCAGGATGGAGGCAAAGGCGGAAAAAGGCTACGAGGGAAAGTACAAAGGGGAGAACAGGTAAAGTAAAAGACAGTATTTTTATGGGGTAAAGATATAGTGAAAGATAGCGTTATAAATGATTATGGTAAAATATAATTATGAAGATATCCGGCAGTTTACTTAAGATGGGGAAGGGCCCAGCCAAGTCCTATTCTTACAAATGTTTTGTGCATCGTGAAGCTGCCAAGGAATTCGGATTTGAAGAAGACGACGCTCTTCTCCTTAAGTTCAAGAATACCCTTTTTCCTACCGTTTTTCATAAGCACAAAGCAAGGAGCAGCTTTACTTATGCATTTACAATTCCGCGGAGCATTGGCGATGTAATTAATAAGAAAAAATCCGACTTTGAACTTATTAAGGTCGCGAAAAGGGTAAGAAAGATTTCGTCACCTAAACAACAAATCGATTTGCTCACGAATATTAAGAATCGGACGAAACAAGGCCAACCATTTTACGTGTTTGATCTAGGTGAAAAGGTTTACATCTGGGTGTATAGTCGTGGTTCGAAAGGGTTTATCCTCAACAGATTCATCCCCATCAAACCTCAACCAAATTTTGATTTCTTTGAGCTGATGGGTGCGTTTCACTGTGAAGGTAAAAAATCTAGAAAACATGGGAAGAATCTCGACTCAATGATCTTTAGCAACGGGGATCCGGAACAAATTTTGTGGTTTGCCGAGTCATTGAAACGATTTGGTTTTTCAAAAAAGGACTTTAGTGTGAAAATCCTACATAATGAAACACAGAATCAGGAACTTCTTAAGGAGTTTTGGTCATCGCATGATTTTTCAGAAGATAAGATCAACTTCTATGAAAATAACAGCGTTAAGTCCGAAAAAGGAATCTGCTTATTGACGATAAACGGGGTCGCTATTGGCGAACTCTTCTACGAGTTATTAAAAATTGCAAAACGGTTGGCAACAAGTAATAAACATCACGCGCTCAGCTTTTTTAGAGGTCTTTCGAGGGGGGATATCGGCGTCTCTAAACGTGGTGGAAGTGTAGCGAACATATCATATACAACTGAAAACCAAGAAAATGCAATTTTCTTCAGGAAGATTTGCAAAAAAATCGGCGTCGAATGTGGGAGGGAACGGTTTATCCCAGGCATAAAGGGTTTTTGGAACGTCAATATATTTGGACATGAGAACTATAAAAAATTACTGGCCAGCAATGCAATCACGCATGCAAAAAGAAAAGAAAAATTACTAAAATTATTTTTTGGAATGAGGAATACCCGTCCTGCCGAGTATTTGGCAGTAGTTAAGGGTGGAAATTTGACGTCGCAGCAAATTGCAGACGTTCTAGGCATATCGGTAATCGGCAGTCGGGCCTTTTTACAAAAATTGAGGACGGGTGGATATCTAAAGAAAAGAAAGAGGAGCAATGCATTTATTTATGCCCTAACAGATAAAGGGGTTCGGAAACTTGAAGAATATGAACAGATAAAACAGCAAATGGTTGAGTGAATGGAGAAAAAAATTAGACAGCCGATTGTCGTATTGCTCGGACACGTTGACCACGGGAAGACCAGTTTATTGGATTCCATACGAAGCACATCTGTTGCGAAAAAGGAGGCAGGCGCAATCACGCAGCACATCGGCGCGTCTGAAGTCTCGCTGGATTCCATTAAGGAGACCTGCTCCATGGTGCTGGCAAGAAGCAAGTTATCCTTCACGATTCCAGGGCTTCTTTTCATCGACACGCCGGGGCACGAGAGCTTCACGCATCTTCGCGAGCGGGGAGGAAGCATTGCGGACATTGCGGTTTTGGTGGTGGACATTGCCCAGGGCTTCCAGCCCCAGACGCTGGAGTCCATCCGCATTCTCCGCGAGTTCAAGACGCCCTTTGTGCTTGCCGCAAACAAGATGGATCTTGTACAGGGCTGGAAAAGCCCGCCAGCAGGCTCGGAGGGGCAGTGCGGCATAATTTCCAGCGTGGATGCGCAAAAGCCAGAGGTGCAGTCCAGGCTGGACGAGTTGCTGTACAACCTGGTGGGCAAGATGCACGAGCTGGGGCTGGAGTCCGAAAGGTTCGACAGGGTGACTGACTTCACCAAGCAGATCGCCATAATCCCTGTTTCGGCAAAGACTGGCGAGGGGCTGCCCGAGCTGCTCCTTTCCATTGCAGGGCTTTCCCAGAAATTCCTGGAAAAGGAGCTGAAAACCGAAGAGGCGTCTGCAGGCAGGGGCAGCGTGCTTGAAGTAAAGGAGGAAAAGGGGCTCGGGACCACTATCGATGTCATAATTTACGACGGAGTGCTCCGCAAGAACGACGAGATAATTTTCGGGACAATGAACGGGTCGGCAAAGGTGAGGGTGCGGGGCCTTCTCAAGCCCAGGCCCATGGGGAGCAGCGAGGGCGACAAGTACGAGTATGTGGACGAAGTGCACGCTGCGTCCGGAGTGAAGATATACGCGCCCGGCCTGGAGGGCGCGCTTTCAGGCTCGCCGCTCCTGGTTGAGGACGGCAACCCCAACACAGACGAGCTTGCGGAAATGCAGGACATAATCCGGAAAATCATCTTCGAGTCCGAGAAAAACGGCGTTATAGTCAAGGCGGACACGCTGGGTTCGCTTGAGGCGCTCCAAAAGCTCCTTGCCTCCCAGGAAGTGGACATCAAGCGGGCGAGCATCGGGCCTGTTGGAAAAAAGGACGTTGTGGACGCCTCTGTGGTCGCGCAGTCCGAGCCTCTCAAGGGCGTGGTGCTCTCCTTCAACGTGGCAGTGGCGGATGACGCTGCCGAGGAGGCTGCAAGGTCAGGGGTGAAGATATTCAGCTCGAAAGTAATCTACTCGCTTTGCGACGACTATGCGGCCTGGGTTATTGAGCAGAAGAAAAAAAGCTCGGAGTCGGCTGCAGAGAGGCTCCCCCTTCCTGCAAAAATACTTGCGCTTCCAGGGCACACCTTCAGGGCAAGCAAGCCCGCAATATTCGGGGTAGAGATAATCCTGGGCAAGCTGAGGAAGGGCGTGCGGCTGATAAGCGCCAAGGGCGAAATAATCGGCGAGGTGCGCGAAATACAAAAAGAGGGAAAGGGAATAAGCGAGGCGAACAGGGGCGATCAGCTTGCGATTTCAGTGGAAGGCGCGGTGTGCGGAAAGTCCTTTTCAGAAGGCGATTTCCTTTTCACTCACATAACAAGGAAGGAGTCGGATGAGCTCCTCTCCTGCTGCGCTGACGGATTGGGGGAGGACGGGAAGGCCGCGCTCGGGGAAATACTTGCGATAACCGACAGAAGGCTGATTTAGAAAAGAGAAAGCTTTATTATATTTTACTATAACAAGCTATAGGTGGCTATAATGGGCGATTTCACTACAATACAGGTCGAGAGGCGGTTGCTATCCCTCTTGGGGAGGATGAAGCAGCATCCTAGGCAAAGCTACAATGAAGTCATCTCCAGCCTCGTCAAAGGAAGAAAGGGCAGCAAAATGGACCAATATGACGAATACCTTCACAACATCCAGAAAAAGAAGATGAAGGAGCTCTGGGACAACGATGCTGACGAGGCATGGGAACATGTTTAAAGCCGGGGAAATTGTTCTGGCAAAAATACAGTTCGCTGACACGCCAGGAGTGAAACAGCGGCCAGCGCTGGTCCTTTTCGAGGAGCTTGGAAATGCCGTGGTCGCAGGAATAACCAGCAACCCAAATATGAAAGGTGTCCCTCTGACGCGGGCAGAAGGGGCAATTAAAGAAAGTGTCATCAAATTGAACTACATATTCACTATTTCGGAGGAAGCTGTCGTAAAAAGGCTGTTTACGCTGAGCCAAGAAAAAAGAAAGGAAGTCTATCGCAGGCTTTGCGACAGATTGATGATGTTGGAAAGTGGGTAAAGCCGCATAATCTCCAATCGCAGAGTGGGAAGTTCTACTGCCTTCTTGCAATCTCCCCGAATTTATTGTAGGGCTTTCCTGTGGGGCTGTCCAGCCTTTCGAAGACTATCTGGCTTATGCGCATGCCTTCGCGGACGGTGACTGGGAAGGGCGCGAAGTTCACTATTTCCAGCACCTGGTGGTTTTCCGAGCCTGGCTGCACCAGTGCCGAAGTCACATGCACTGCCAATCCCATGCGGGCATAGCGGCTCCTTCCCTCCAGCGTGCCAATGAGGTCAGAAGGCATGAGAATTTTCTCCCTTGTTATCCCCAGGCACATTCCGCCCCGGGGGAGCGTAATTGAAGCAGCTTTCTTTTCCTCAGTCGCTTTTGTGAAGTCCACCTTGGACAGGTCGACCGGCCTTTTCCCAATGAAGCGTTTCTTGAAAACCCAAAAGCGCGAGTCAAGCGTGAGGTCCACAGAAGCAGGCCCTATCTGCGAGTCGGATATGGCAGGCTCGAATCTGAGCTTGCCAGAAGCAATCCACTTTCGTATGTCATTGTCCGAAAGCACCATGCAATGTGAAACTGCGCCAAATCATATAAACGTTTTCTATTCATAGAATTCGTCTTTTGTCCAATAGGCATACGGCGCTCCAATAGCCTTTAAAAGTGTTCGGTGGGTAAGAATTGCGAAGGCATTACCATGGAGAAAATCAAGCATGAAATGGCAGGCGAAATCACGCTTTCTTCTACGCCAGGCTCCACCATGAAAAAGTGGCGGGAGATATTCGCAATCACCCAGGCAGAGCTTGCCGGGGTTCTCAAGATCTCCCCCTCGACCATTTCGGACTACGAGGGCAACAGGAGAAAGTCCCCAGGATCTGGCGTGATAAAAAGGTTCGTGAACGCTCTTGTGACCATTGACAACGAGCGGGGCAACCCCATTCTCTCCAAGCTGCAGCAGGGGGTGGAAAAGACCGAGCAGTATTTCGAGCTCCACGAGTTCGCCACTTCCATTTCGGCAGTGGACTTTCAGAAAATGGTGGGCGGCACGGTTGTCGCAAACGAGGACCTCATGAAGGTGAAAAAGCTCTATGGCTACACGCTCATGGAGAGCCTGAAAATAATCCTTGAGATGCCCTTCAACCAGTTCCCCAAGCTTTACGGAAGCATGAGCGAGAGGGCATTCCTTTTCACGCAGGTTTCCACAGGCCGCTCGCCCATGGTGGTCATAAGGGTGACTCCCATGAAGCCCTCGGTGGTGGTGCTGCACGGCATAAAGGAGGTCGATCCGCTGGCAATAAAGATCGCCGAGCGCGAGCAGATCCCAGTGATAACGACCAACATGGACCTGGGGAAGATAAAGGAGGCTCTGAACAAGATCTAGCCAGGTGCTTTTTGCATGCTTCACTCGGCCGGAAAAGGAGCGAAGGGGAATGAGAACGGATAGGGTTTGTTGATTGTCATGCTTCACTCAGTCGGGATTGTCGGATACGGCTCCTGCGTGCCCAAGTACAGGATAAAGGTGGAGGAAATCGCGCGGGTCTGGGGCGAGGAGGCGGAACGCATCAAGAAGGGCCTGGGCGTATCCGAAAAGTCGGTTCCCGACGTGGACGAGGACTCCGCCACTCTTGCTGTTGAAGCTTCCAGAAACGCGCTTGCCATGGCAAAAATAGACCCCCAGAAAATCGGCGCAGTATACATTGGCTCTGAGTCGCACCCATACGCTGTCAAGCCCACTGCATCAATTGTGGCAGAGGCGATCGGCGCAACTCCTGACCTTACTGCGGCTGACCTGGAGTTTGCCTGCAAGGCAGGGACAGCGGCAATCCAGATATGCATGGGAATGGCGGGCGCTGGCATGATCCGCTACGGGCTTGCGGTTGGCGCCGATACATCTCAAGGAAGGCCAGGGGACGCACTTGAGTACACGGCATCCGCAGGCGCAGCCGCATTCATCATAGGATCGGAGAAATCCGAGTTTGTCGCGGAAATAGAGGACACCTACTCGTTTACCACCGACACGCCCGACTTCTGGAGGCGCCAGCACGCCGAATTCCCCTCGCACGGAGGCAGGTTCACCGGCGCTCCTGCCTACTTTCGGCACATAATGGGCGCAACCCAGGGGCTGTTTGAAAAGACCGACACCCGCGCATCCGATTACGATTACTTTGTATTCCACCAGCCGAACGGCAAGTTCCCGCTCGAGGCTGCGAAAAAGATGGGCATTGACACAGAGAAATTGAAGGCAGGGCTTTTCACGCCTGTCATTGGGAACACCTACTCCGCCGCCTCGCCAATAGGGCTTGCAGGCGTTCTCGACATTGCTGCGCCGGGGCAGAGAATTCTGGTGACCTCTTTCGGCTCAGGCGCAGGAAGCGATTCATTTTCCATTGCTGTAAAAGAAGGGATAATTGCCAAAAGGGAAGCCTACGAGGGCTGGAAGCTTGCGGACTACATCGCGCACAAGGAATATGTGGACTACGGGGTATATGTGAAGCACAGGCGAAAATTGAAATCGCTGTAATGCGAAGCGTATGAACGAAGCGAACGGACGAAGGAACATAAGAAGTTGGTGTTTATGAGAAAAGTTGCAATCGTCGGGGTCGGGATGTCAAAGTTCGGGGAGGAGTGGACGCGAGGCTACAGGGACATGCTCATCGAGGCAGGAGGCCGCGCGCTTGCGGACTGCAACCTTCACGGCGAGGAGATAGACGGCATTTACGTGGGCACCATGGCGCCAGGCTCGCTCGTGGGCCAAGAGCACATTGGCGCGCTGGTTGCAGATTTCATGGGATTGAATCCGGTTCCTGCCACGCGGGTGGAGGCTGCCTGCGCATCAGGAGGCGTGGCGCTTCGGACTGGTTATTTGGCAGTGGCGTCAGGCGCGCACGACTGCGTGGTGGTGGGCGGGGTGGAAAAGATGACCGACACCCCTGGAAACGAGGTCACATCCGCGCTAGGCGGGGCGGGGGACCAGGAGTGGGAGCTATTCATGGGCGCCACCTTCCCGGCAATTTACGCGCTCATGGCAAGGAGGCACATGCTCGAATACGGCACCACCGAGGAGCAGATGGCATCAGTGGCAGTGAAAAACCACTTAAACGCCTCCAAGAACAAGTTCGCGCACTTCCAAAACGAAATAACCATTGAAATGGTGCTCAAGTCCAAGGCGGTAGCATCTCCCCTGAAGCTTTTCGACTGCTCTCCGATAACAGACGGGGCTGCTGCAGTGGTGCTCATGCCCCTTGAAAAGGCGAAGAAGTACGCCCAGATGCCCATTGAAATCATCGCCTCGGCTCAGGCATCTGATGCGCTTGCTCTCCATTCCCGCGAAAGCATGACCTCTCTTCGCGCCACAAAGGTGGCGGCAAAAAAGGCTTTCGAGACTGCCAATCTCGCCCCAAAGGACATTGACGTGGTGGAAGTGCACGACTGTTTCACAATTGCGGAAATAATGGCAATTGAGGATTTGGGCTTTTTCGAAAAAGGCAAGGGCGGAGCGGCAACCCAGGAAGGAAAGACAGCGCTCAACTCAGAAATATCGGTGAATACGTCTGGCGGGCTGAAGGGCTGCGGTCATCCTGTGGGCGCAACAGGTGTGAAGCAGGCAGTGGAAATCGCCTGGCAGCTGCGCGGGCAGGCAGAGGCAAGGCAGGTAAAGGACGCCAAAATAGGGATGACGCACAACGTGGGAGGCTCGGGTGCCACCGCGGTAGTTCACATATTCAAGAGGGCTGAGTGAAATGCCATCTGAAAATTTAGCAATAACCTGGAGAAGGCTGCCCGAGCGCTATCGGCTTGCCGGCTCGGCTTGCGACAACTGCAAGACCAATTACTTCCCCTCAAGGAAGCTCTGCCCCAAATGCAGGAGAAAGGGGAAAATCATTGCCAAGCAGTTCTCGGGCAAGGGCAAAATCTATTCATTCACAGAAGTTACTTCCGGCCCGGTGGGTTTCGAGCTTGAAGTGCCCTATGTTCTCGCCATTGTGGAGCTTGAGGAGGGGCCCAAATTGACCGCGCAGGTGGTCGGAATTTCGGACAAGGAAGTGAAAATCGGCGACTCCGTTGAAATGGTCTTCAGGAAGATAATGGAGGATTCAGAGGAAGGGCTAATACACTACGGCTACAAGTTCAGGCTTGTAAAATAGCTTCTTTTTCTTCTTCGGGCAAATGGGGCAAACAAATAAAACAATAGAAGAGCAAATGCCCGTTATCCAGGAAAAACGGCCAACAGGCGGGAATATGTTTCTCTTTCAGCTGACAATTGAAAAACCTGTCAAGGACGCCAAAACGGAAATCGCCAACCTGCAGGATCAAATTAAGGCGCTGGAGAAAGCCCGGTCCGAAATCGCGTTCCGCCTGGGCAAAGAGCCGCCGGCGATATACCCGCTTGAAAAAAAGGCAGAATGGAAAGAAAAATATTCAGTAGAGAACTATGTCTTTGTTGGCAGGCAGATTGAGGATCTGAACAGGTTGCTCGCTGAAAAGACGGGCGTTCCGCTTGCTGATGATAAAAGCAAGCTCGTTGAGGGGCAAAAAAACGTCAGTCTTGACATGAGCAGGCTCAAGCTGATGCCGTTCCAGTACTTTGACTGGCTGGAGAACTTCGCCAAGCTTTTTGCGCCCGGAGCAGGCACTCCGTTTGAAACTAAGGCGGATGAACGGCACTGGGGAAACGAGGGGCGCCCCAGGATGAATGCCGTCTCCTCAGCCGTGCTTGGCCAGATGGAAAAAATGGGGCCCGAATGGCTGCAGGCGGACTGGGAGCAGTCAATGGAGAACGGAACGCTTGAACTAAACGAAAACCAGGAAGCAATGTTCAAGTCGCTTTTCGCAATAGGGATCGTGCAGAGCATCGGGCATATGGAAAGAGCCTGCGAAAAGCTAAGGGCTTCGGACGGCAGCCCCCTTTCGCTCAACGAATCGCTAGGAGTCCTCTGGACCGGAGTTGTCGGGGGGCAGGAGAAGAACTTCTCGCATTTTTCGGAAAATGACATGGGATTGAGGTCAAAATCCTCCATGCGCTACTGGTCAAACGTTTTTAAATATGCCGCAAGGGACCTGCCCTATGAAGGCATAATCGAAAATCCGCTTCAGGTTCCTGGGGAAAATCTGCAAAAGGTAACCGACCAGGAAAAATTGGAAATGCAACCTGTCGAGCCTACGAATACCAAACAGCAAGAAATGCAGAATGATTTTGGACAAAATATCCAAAATTCAGAAAGAAACAGCCAGCGTATGCCGAATAAAAATGACTTGGCCGAAGTAGCGAATCTTCTTAAAGAACACAAGGACGACCAAGGGATATCCGGCCTGATGCTCAATCTGAAGGTTGCTGCAACGAATATGAATCTAAAAATCGAGCTTGGGCAGCGGCCCGGCCAGGCTGACATTGATGAGTACTGGGATTCATACAAGAAGTTCAAAGAAAGGGTCGGCGAAGCATAACCCCAAAAAGCAACAAAGTCCTGCTTTCAGACGAACCTTGTCCCGCAGGAAGGGCACGATAGCATGTAGTAATCTGCGGAATAGGCGCAGATCGGGCAGCGGTAGGACACGCCTGTGGGCGCAGGAGCCTCCTTGTTGTCCGAAAGCGAGTAGCCGCACTTGGAGCATTTGGCTGCGTTCAGCCCGTTTGCGGTCTTGCACTTCGGGCACTCGATCCGGAACATGGACTCCAGGTGCGTGCCGCACTTTTCGCAGCGCTCCATGCCGAGCATTACCGGAGACTTGCACTTCGGGCACTCGGCTTTCCTCTCAGCGTGCGGCTTTCCCTTC
>Ga0209211_10001947_pt1 | contig 37039 bp, 37 predicted proteins | sample RifGroA2_FD_183992 | JGI IMG/M metagenome (GOLD analysis project Ga0209211, IMG submission 183992) | Groundwater microbial communities from Rifle, Colorado, USA - Groundwater A2 (SPAdes) (version 2) | ecosystem: Environmental > Aquatic > Deep subsurface > Groundwater | place: Rifle, Colorado... | reverse complement strand
CTTCCAGCCGCGGCATTGATGAGATTCGCGAGCTTCGCGAGGCATTGCGCTACGCCTCTCCCGAGGGCGGCATGAAAACCTACATTATAGATGAGGTGCACATGTTAACGCCCCCGGCCTTTAACGCACTCCTGAAAACCCTGGAAGAGCCGCCGTCCCACGTCATGCTTGTACTGGCGACGACCGAGATCGAAAAGGTGCCCGCCACAATTATTTCGCGCACCCAGCACTTCGAATTTCGCCGTCCCGCGATTTCGGCGATTGCCGCGCGCTTGGTAAGAATTGCGAAAGCCGAAGGCGCCATGCTCCAAGAAAACGCTGCCCGCGTAGTCGCCATGGCGGCCGAAGGTTCATTGCGCGACGCCGAGAGTATTCTGGGGCAGATCATGGCGGTGGAGGATGAAAAGATTACGGAGACCGAGGTGGAGGATGCTTTAGGACTGCCGCGGTGCGAAGCGGTGCGGGAATTTTTCAAGGCGCTCGCGGAGAAGGACGCAGTTTCGGCGCTTTCAGTTATAGAGAAGGCTATGGAGGGCGGGCATGATGCCGGGCAGTTTCTGAAGGCCTCCATACGATTTGCAAGAAATGCGGCGCTTACAAAACTTGATGCCAAATTGGGAGAGGCGGTTACCGATGAACTCCTGCCGGAAGAAAAAGGGGAGCTGGAGAAAATACTTTCTGTTGCTGACGCCGCTCATATCAATAGAATTCTTTCCGTGCTCACCGAAACATCCGAAACGCTTCGCCGCTCGCCGATTCCGGAGCTCCCGCTGGAACTCGCCGCACTCGAAATCACTAAGCTCTAAAAACCCCATGCCGCAAGTTTGGCGTGTGCGCGACCGACTGGCCGATCGATTGATTGGCTGATTGAGATTGTGCTGGACCCCACTGAACAATTCTATGGAATTGTTCAGTCAGGGTTATTTGGGCTCCTGCGGTTATTTAAAAATTCTCAAATACAATAATCTGCTATAGCGTTATATTGTACGCAATTGGAATTTGGCATTGGTTTGGTATGATCGTCTCATGGAAGAAACGGCTAAAAAAATCCGCAAAGAAGTTGTTGGGAAAACCCTGACGTATCTGCTGGCGGGGTTTGGGTTTGTGGCGGCATTAGCCTGGAACGAGGCGGTTCAGGCCTTGTTTAACGAAATCTTCGATATTAACCGGTCGGGCTTGTTCGCGAAATTCGCCTATGCGGCGCTAGTGACGCTTGCAGTCACGATTGTGTCATTGCGCCTTTCGCGCTACGTCGGAGATTCACGGGACTCGCATGACGGATAAAAGGCCCCTTGAGGTGGCGGTTTTTGATATCGACGGGACGATCTTTCGGTCGTCGCTTTTGATTGAGCTTGTGGAGGCGCTGATTCAGGAAGGGATATTCCCCAAAGAGGCCAGGAAGACTTATAGCGACGCTTACAATCGGTGGATCGCGCGCGAGGGCAGCGTTAAAACAGGATTTTCCTATTATGAATACGTGAGCAAGGTCGTTGCTGCCTACCGCAAATATCTGAAAGGCGTGCGCCGAGCAGATGTTTGGGCGGTGGCGGAGAAGGTATTAGGGTTCCATCGTGCGCGGGTTTATCGCTACACCCGGGATCTCTTGAAAAAGCTCCGCCGCACGCACTATCTTTTGGCGATTTCGCACTCGCCCTATGAAATCGTGGCTCCCTTTGCCAAGTCGCTTCATTTCGACAAGGTTTACGCCATGGTATATGAAGTGGACGCTAAAGTCAGATTTACGGGAAATGTTCTTTACGAAGATATCATCTTAAATAAAGAAGAGATTCTTAAGCGCGCAGTCGAGAAAAATAATTTAACGCTAAAAGGGTCGGTAGGGGTAGGAGACACCGAGTCCGACATTGCGTTTCTCAAATACGTCGAGCGCCCGATCGCCTTTAATCCATCCCTGAAGCTTTTCAAATACGCCAAAGCCCATAAGTGGGAAGTTGTGGTTGAAAGAAAAGACGTGATTTACCGTCTGTAGCCAGAATTTTCAATTATCAATTTCCAATTTTCAATAAATGTCCCAATTCTCAATTTTCAAAAGTTTTTGAGCATTGGTCATTGAAAATTGACTGAAAATTGCAAGATTGGAAATTAGAGTATGCGTTACTACGTTTATATTTTGAAAAGCGAGCGCGATGGTGGCATTTATGTCAGCCATACTGACGATATGGCGTTGGAAATGGCGCGCCACGAGGCCGGTGAAATCCGCGACACCAAGTATCGCCTTCCGGTTCAGCTGATTCATAAAGAGTTAGCCAGGTCGTTCAAGCAGGTAAAGATGCGCAGGCGCTATTGGTCCGGCCGCGAGGGGCAGAAAGAGATTGAATCCTGGGTCGGCAAGCTCCAGCGCCATTTTGAAAAAGACAAACGCCGAAAACGCTAAGTTTTTGGGTTTTAGGTCAGTCGAGGCATAAAGACTGTACAAAGGTAGATGCAACCGCACGATGATCATTGCCGAAAATCATTCTCATATTCTGCAGAATATGAGAATGATTTTGCGGGGCGTGGCTGGGAACACGAGGAGGTGGATTGAGGGAAGTTTTTGTTGTATAATCCTAAACCATTAAGAACAGTTCTTGCGGGATCGTCTAATGGCAGGACATGGGCCTTTCCCGCCAGGGGCGGGTCCGCCCTAGGCTGAGAAGTCACATTAATAATTTTTTCCCAGAACTGCGGGATCGTCTAATGGCAGGACATGGGCCTTTGAAGCCCAGTATCTTGGTTCGAATCCAAGTCCCGCAGTTCTGGGAAAAAGTGAGGAGTATCTTGGTTCGCTCGCCCGTCCTAAGCTTCAGCGGAGGAGGGAATCCAAGTCCCGCAGCCAAGAAATAGACAAAATAGAGATATGAATTATATAAACCTGGCTATTGGAATTGTTTCCACTGTTGCTGCTATTGTCGCTGCCTGTTACGCGTACAAAGCATATCTAGCAAGTAAAAGCCCTAAGTTGGTAATGGAAACGCCAGACAATGCCGGTTTATTTCTTCGTAATGTCGGGACTGACACTGCGAAAAATATTGTAGAAACAATGGGGATGTTTCGAGATGTTCCTACTGAGATATGGGACTTCAACGGCCCGATAGATTATATAAGAGTGAAAAGTCCGGGTACTGCAAAGATGATAAATTTTTGTGACACAAAAAGGATTGGACCATCAACCTCGACTGTAGTGCGGTTTGAATATGAAAATTCAGATGGAGATAAATTTTATTCTGAAATAAAAGTAGAGCGTGGATCACCAACACAACAAGTTTATTTTATTACCCCCGCATTAGTAAATTCTGGTAAAATTTAATTATGGCAGTTAAAATCACATATTTTGTACACGGAACAACTACTGACAACGAACAGCATATTTCCTCTGGCTGGAAGGATGTTAAATTGTCCGAACTTGGGCGCAAGCAGTCAATCGAATTGAGGGAGCAAACCAAAGATAGGAATTTCGATGTTGTCTTTTGCTCCGACCTCAAACGCGCCCATGATTCCGTTAAACTTGCGTGGGAGGGCGTCTATCAAATCATTCCCGACGCACGGCTTCGTGAGTGCAACTACGGAAAACTCAATGGCGCGTTATCGGACATTGTCGAACCAATGCAGGAGGAAGAATGTATCTCGAAGCCATTTCCCGATGGCGAGAGTTATGAGGATGTGAAAGCCCGCGTTGCCGATTTCCTCAATTTCCTAAAAAAGAATTACGACGGCAAGCATGTTGCAGTTGTCGCACACAAAGCCCCGCAACTCGCGATGGATGTTTTGCTCAAGGGCAAAACATGGGAAGAAGCGTTTGCGGAAGATTGGCGCAAAAAGAAAGCATGGCGGCTAGGTTGGGAGTATACCTTAAATTAAATTTATGAATTATCAAGGTGTAATAATTGAAGAAAGTTTGGGAAACAAAGACATTCTTAAAGATGTCAAAATTTTAGAAACTAAAGTTGAGGAAGTTACCGAAGAGCATAAAACTCCTTGGATCAAACAGTGGACTTTGCACACTGTTGAAATTCCGGAAAATCAAGCAAAGGGTGTTGCGGAAACAATTAGCAAAGCATTGGATTCAGAACACGCCTGGTATGCTGATTTCAAGAATGATACTCACCATTACATTATTTTCCGCAACAAAGTTTTTTACATAGATCGAAAAAGTAAAGAGCAATACGAGGAAGCAAAACAACACGGCATATCACTAGACATACCTGAATATCAGGTTGATTTTGCTCCAGATGATAAGATTTGGGAGAGGTAAATGATAGCCGCCGGATTTTTTCGCCGAAATGCCAGAAGCGAGGGCGCGGCGTAAGGGTGTATGGGGGATTCGCCAATTGGCGAACCGCCGCACCTGACCTGTCCGCCGAAGTTTCAACGAAGGCGGAGCGTTCCGCCGGAGCGAAGCGGAGGCGGTCAGTCGTCGGGATTCGTTTGGTAAAAAGTTCGGATTTTGTTCAGGAGGGACAGCCAAAAAAGCGCTCCTAACCCCGTTTTCGTTTTCTAGGTCTATGGAAGCATCGCAATATTGGGACAATAAATTGGAGAAATACGCTACCGCTGACTGGGCAAATATTCCATCGCTTTTTGCAGAATGGGTGATTTCGTTTTTACCCGCAACTGGGTCTTTGCTCGAACTAGGGGCAGGACATGGTCAAGATTCTAGGTTTTTCGCTGAAAAAGGGTACAAAGTTGTTTCGACAGATTATTCAGAGCGCGGTATTGAGCACAATCGTGCCAAACTATCTCAAGGATTAGAAAAGAAGATATCTATTCAAAAAGTAAATATCGCTGAACCTTTGCCCTTTCGTGATGCAATGTTTGATGTTGTTTACTCTCACTTGGCACTTCACTATTTTGATAAAAAAACTACAGAGAGTATTGTTCAAGAAATTCACCGAGTGCTCAAGCTGGGTGGAGTTCTAGCCCTGCTTTTGAATTCAACAAATGATCCTGAATTCGGAGACGGAACAAAAATTGAGGAAGATTTTTTCGAAATAGATGGAATACAAAAACGATATTTTAATCTTGATACGATTCGTCGTTTTACAAAAGACTTTTGGGAGATCGTTGTGGACAACAAAGGAGAAACGTATAAGGATCGAGCGAAAGGAACAGAGCATCTGATTAGATTTATTGGACGCAAATAAAAAAAGAGGGCCCGGACAGTTGAACCGTCCGGGCCCGGCGGGGAGTTTTAGCCCTTCATCGCGACAGCAACTGCCGTCGCGGCGTGGCATAGCGCCTCGATCTGCTCGTTGTTGTCTTTCACTCAATCATAGGGGCAGTTTTTAGTTTATCCACAGAGGCTTGACAGGAAACCGGCGGGAGAGTAGGATGTGTATATAATACACTATATGGCAAAAGCACCCCGACCCCCGCATAAGCTTAAATTCGCGATTATTGCGACAGACACAGTGCTTTTTTGCGGGAGCCAGAGAGACTTGAAAGTTCTTTTAATGAAGGTGGATCGGCCGCCTTTCTACAAAGAACACTGGGGAGTTCCCGGCGGACTTATTCATCCAAAGGAAACCGCCGATGAGGCCGCAAAGCGTCACTTGTGGGAGAAGGCAGGAGCCAAGTTCGCTCACATCGAGCAGTTATATACTTTCAGCGCTCTGGATCGCGATCCCAGGGGTCGCGTGGTCTCGGTGGCCTATCTAGCACTAACGCCGACAACGGATATAGCCAAACGAGAGGGGAGCGTGGTGTGCTGGTTCTCGGTGGCGAACCTTCCGAAACTTGCTTACGATCACAAAGATATTATCCGAACCGCGATCGAGCGCTTGCGTTCCAAACTCGCCTACACGAATATCGCGTTCGGACTCCTGCCGGAAGAATTCACCTTGGGGGAATTGCAGAGATTATACGAAATTGTTCTTTGCCGCAGGATTGACAAGCGAAATTTCCGGAAGAAGCTCTTTCATTTGAAACTGGTGGTCGGCACAAAAAAGAAAAAGCGAGCGGGGCGAAGCCGCCCAGCCGAACTTTACCGGTTTAGCGAGCGAAGACACAAGGTCATAGGGATCCTTTAAAGCATAGCGAATAACGGTTAAAAAATTTAGCTGTCAGAAAGTGTAGTAAATACACCATTAAACGGTGTCATTATTTAACGTCATTAGATAGTGTAGGGATTACACGATTTAGGAAGCAAGACGCCTCATGGGCATGACTCCCGTAAGACGCCTTGGTTTCTGGAGCCAGAGATCAAGCGCTCTTTGAAAGAACAATAAAAACCATATAAGGAGAAATGCCAAATGATCAGTGATGATTTCGAAGTTGCCGCAGGATCCGTCATTGGGCGCGATCACTTGCGCTCGCTCGGATGGAAAAACAACCAGGACAGTTTTGCGATACGCGCGGCGGAAAACGCCATAGTCGCGGTCGTAACTGACGGTTGCGGCTCTGAATCCAAAAGCGAGGTTGGAGCAACCATCGGAGCCGCGCTGGTTGCGGAGTCCCTGATCGAGGAATACTGCATGTTCGGCGGGAACGCCGAGCTCGCGGAAATTCTTACCGGGGCGCGCTGGCGCACGCTCGTTCATGTCCGGCTGACGGCTAAGGCCATGGGCAAAGATTTGAAGCAGGTGATCTATGAGCACTTTCTCTTCACGGTGAATGGAGCTTTGGTGACGCCGCGGGAAACCGTAATGTTTTCCGTCGGCGACGGAATCCAGTTCGTAAACGGCGAACGAATTCCGCTCGGGCCCTTCGCAAACAACGCGCCGCCGTATCTCGCCTACACCCTGCTGGCTGCGCCCGGCGCGGAAGATCCGGCGAACGATTTCAGAATCACGGCGGCGCTTCCCACCGAATCAGTCCAGTCGCTTCTCGTCGGGACCGACGGCGTAGAGCATCTTATCGCAGCTGAACTGGAGTGCCTGCCGGGGAGATCAGAACTCGTCGGGCCCATATCGCAGTTCTGGCGGGAAGATCGCTATTTCAAAAACCCGGACATGGTGCGCCGGCGCCTCGCGCTCACGCAGAATGAGCATCTTGCCGTTGATTGGCGGGAGAGGGTGATACATCGCGCGCCGGGGAAGTTTCCCGATGACACTACGCTGGTTGCGCTTCGCCGCAAACCCAAGCGCTGATGAAAGGAGCGAGGCAATGTACGCCTACCTCGGTACGCGGCGCGTTCGCCTCGATCCCGCAAAGTCAATCGGCAAAGGGGGCGAGGCTGATATCTTTGACGTCGGTAATGATACCGCGGTGAAAATCTTCAAGCCGCCGGATCATCCGGATCTTTGTGGCATACCCGCCGAACAGCAGGCGGCGCGGGAACGAATCCGCGCTCACCAGACGAAACTCCCGGCGCTCGCGAAGTTCGACGGGAGGCTTCCGGCGCGTGTCGTGCTTTTGCGAGAGTTTGCAAGAGATAATCCAAACGGCGCCATCATCGGTTACGCCATGGAGTTCGTGCGCCACGCCGAAGTCCTGCTTCGCTACAGCGAACGGACTTTTCGTGAAGCCGGAGTGCCGAATGACCGAGTTGGCCGGATTTTCCTTGACTTGCATCAAACAGTTCTTGGGATACACCGCGCCGGCGTCATTATCGGAGACTTCAACGACCTGAATGTGCTTGTTCGCGGCGAGGAAGCGCTTGTGATTGATGCAGATTCGTTCCAGTTCGGTCCATACCTCGCGCGAATGTTCACGACGCGCTTCGTTGATCCGACAAAGCTCGATCCCAAAACCGATAGGCTAACGCTCGCCAAACCACATGACGAGCACTCCGACTGGTATGCCTACGCCGTGATGCTCTGGCAGTCGCTTCTCTTCGTGGGTCCTTACGGCGGGGTATACCGCCCCAAGGATCCGGCCTCTAGGATGCCGCATGATCTGCGGCCGCTCCGGCGCATCACGGTGTTCCACCCCGAAGTTCTCTATCCGAAGCCGGCGGTTCATTTCCGTGTGCTGTCTGATGACATCCTCCAGTATTTCCACCGAGTTTTCGAACGTGACGAGCGCGGGGCTTTCCCCCGTTCGCTCATTGAATCGCTCGAGTGGCGGAGGTGTTCGTGTGGCACGGTTCATGCCCGCGCCGTCTGTCCGACGTGCAGTACGCCGGGGCTCGTGAAAGAGACGCTTCACGTCAAAGGCAAGGTCAGCGTCACGGAAATCCTGAAAACGAAAGGAGCGATACTCCACGCGGCGTATCAGTACGGAAAGCTCCGTTATCTCTATCACGAGGACGGACGCTTCAAGCGTGAAGATGGGGCAGCGGTCATGCAGGGCGAACTCGATCCCGCAATGCGTTTCCGTTTATCGGGGGATCGAACGCTGATCGGCAAAGGCGGACGAGTAGCGACTATAGCGGCTAATGCCAGACCCGAACACCTTTCGGTAGACATGTTCGGCAATCTCCCGCTTTTCGATACAACGGGAGAACGCCGCTTCTGGGTCGAGGGTGGACGTCTTATGACAGACGGTTCGCTCGGCCCCGAGGAGATCGGCACGGTGCTCGAAGATCAGACTGTGTTTTGGACGGGTGATAAGTTCGGCTTCGGATTCTACCGAGCTTCGAATCTATCGGTAGCGTTCGTCTTCGAGCCGCATCGAAACGGGATCAATGATTCCGTGCGCCTCGCAAGATTTACCGGCGCGCTTATTGATTCGACGGCTGTGTTTGCTGATGAGCGGGTTTGGTTCTTCGCGGCTCTGGAAGAGCGAGGTAGGACCAGACATCGCTGTTTCGTTATCAGGCGCAGTGGAGAGCTCGAAGCTGAAGCGGAGGCATTACCCGGCGATGGAAGCTGGCTTTCGACCCTTCGCGGAAAGTCTGCGGCGGGGAGGTCGCTCTTCGCCGCTACGGACGAGGGAGTCGTCCGGCTCGAAGTTGGTGCAGGCGTGATCTCCGTCGGTCGGCATTTCCCGGACACGGAGCCCTTTGTTGACGAGAGTACGCATCTCTTTGTCGCTCCAAAGGGGATCTATGCTGTTCGGAAGCAAACGGTGGCGCTGCTTTCCATCGCCTGAAAGGAGGTGTGAACGGCGCGAAACAAAAGAAGCGGCCGAATCGGCAACAACCTCGAACACCACGAAGAAAGGGGAGATCAATGATCACGACACTTCCGTTTCCCGCCCACTACGACCCCGCGAACGTCGCGAAGTGGTCGTACGGCCCGAATCAGATGGACCTTTTCTCGAGCGCTCATCTCTGGGCAAAGGCCCAAGGAGTCCGTCCGTCGGGCTCCGACAAGACGAAGCTCCTCCTGCTCTTGATTGACGTTCAGAAGGACTTCGGTTTCAAGGAAGGCACGCTCTACGTCGGCGGCCGCTCTGGCAAGGGGGCGGTTGAGGACTCGCGGCGGACCGCGGAGTTCATCTACCGCAACGCCGGCATCATTACCGACATCACGGTGACGATGGACACGCACTTCCCGTACCAGATCTTCTTCACCTCGTTCTGGCTCGACAGGGACGGCAACCACCCGGCTCCCTTCCAGGAGATCGTCACCGACGATATTCGCTCGGGGAAGCTCCGGCCGAATCCGGCCATGGCCTGGTGGCTCTGCGAGGGCAATTACACCTGGCTCGTGAAGCAGGCGATGTTCTACACCGCCGAGCTCGAGCGGGCTGGGAAGTACAAGCTCTATCTCTGGCCGCCCCACTGCCTTTTGGGCGGCGACGGCCATGCGCTTGTCGGCGCGATCCAGGAGGCGCGGCTCTTCCACTCACTCATGCGCGGGTCACGCGCCTCGGTCGAGATCAAGGGAGGGAATCCGCTCACCGAGAATTACTCGGTGCTCCGTCCGGAGGTGCTGATGCGCTGGGACGGAGAGCCTCTGGGTCAGAAGAGCACCGCATTCATCGAGAAACTTCTCACATCCGATGCGGTCGCGATCGCGGGCCAGGCCGCGAGCCACTGCGTCAAGTCTTCGATCGACGATCTTCTCTCCGAGATCACGACGGCGGATCCCAAGCTCGCCAAGAAGGTCTATGTGATCACCGACTGCATGTCGGCGGTCACAGTGCCTGACGGCAAGGGCGGGTTTCTCGCCGACTTCACGCCGCAGGTGGAAGACGCTTTCAAGCGTTTCACCGCCGCCGGCATGAATCTTGTCACCTCAACCCAGCCCGTCGAGAGCTGGCCGGGTCTCAAGATCTCGTAGTGCAGCACCTCCAAGCCGCAGGCGCTTCGCGCATGATGCGCGAAGCGCCTGCGCTACCCACAAAGGAGTGGCGATGAGCCAGTCAGCAAGCGTTCGAGTCGAGGACCTCTTCCAAGCGGCTGTCTCGGACGGCGCAATCTCGGATGCCGCCATGAAGGCGCTCCGGGTTGCGGATTACGGGGCGGCCATCCAAGCGAGTCTTGGTATCATTCCGGCCGACGTGAAGGCCGCGGAGGTGGTGCTTCTGAATCTGCTTCTTGATGACTCTGGGTCTATCGAGGACGCTGGGAACACCGACGCGGTGCGCGACGGTGTCAACAGCGTCATTGACGCGCTCCAGGGCGCGAAGAAGCGAGATGATGTTCTCGTCTACATCGAGCTTCTGAACAGGGGGCTCCTCCAGCCCTACGTTCTCTTGAAGGATGCGTCTCGCCTCTCGGCCGGCAACTTCCGGCCCTACGGCCAGACGCCGCTCTTCGCCAAGTCAACGCAGTTTCTCGGCGCGGTCATCGCCAAGGCCCAGGAGTTTGCCATGAACGGGGTTGCGAGCCGCACGGTGTCGCTCATTGTCACCGACGGCGGCGACAACGCCTCGGGCAAGACCAGGGCGCGGGATGTCGCGGCGATCCTCCGCGACATGCTCGCAACCGAGTCGCACATCATTTTCGGTTACGGCATCTCCGACGGGGTTACGGATTTCAAGAAGGTCTTCTCCGGCATGGGGGTGAAGCCGAATTCTGTTCTCACATCGGCGAATGATCCGAAGGAGATCCGCAGATCCTTCCAGCTCTTTTCACAGTCGGCGGTTCGCGCGAGCCAGAACGCCCAGTCCTTCTCCAAGGTCGCGGGCGGGGGCTTCGCGAGCTAGCGAGTCAGTTCCTTCAACCGGGATGAACGAGTGCGAGAAGTTCTCGCACTCGTTCATCCGCAAATTTATTCTCCTTAATGAGTTTCATTTCACGCCGATCTCTGTATGCCCGAGCGGGGGCATGACCATTGCCAAACGCAGAATATCGTGCCACTAATTAATGACCTAGTGCGGAATTCATCCCGTTACCGCCAGGAGATCACGAGTGTAAGCCCGTGGAGGAACGGATTCTGCCCCCGAAGGGTTTCGATAGGGGCCGCGGCTATAAGGCCGCGGTAACGGGATTCATCTCAAGAGAATTGAAACGGAGTATGTCGGTTTCAGCTCTCTTGTTTCGATGAATAGAACGAAACAAGCGGTTCATTCGAAAATCCATACGTGGGAGGGGAATCGCCATGCAGACTCGAGAGAAAAAGTCGCCCAAGCTTCTCGTCGTGGCGGATCCATGGAATTCGGACGCCAAGTCGCTCGCCAAGCGCTTCGCACATCTCGAATCCAAGCGCCCCGATCTCATTGCGGTTTTCGGCGGCGACGGAACAATGCTCCGGGCGATCCGTAGATACTGGCGGAGGAAGATCCCTTTCGTGGGGGTCAATCTCGGCCATCGCGGATTCCTGATGAGTACCGTCGCAAACGTAACGCCGGAATTTTTCACGGGACCCTTCATCCGTCGCGTCTCCCCGCTTCTAGAAGTGGAAGTGACGAAGCCGAACGGGGCGAAGCGGCGCACGTTCGCGTTCAATGACGCCCACGTGCGAGCGAGAACGCCCCGCGCCGGTTGGTTTGAAGTCGAAGTGGACGGCGAGGTTCGGATCCCGAAGCTCGTCGCCGACGGAGTTCTTGTCTCGACAGCAGCCGGCTCGACGGCCTATGCCACAGCCATGGGCGCACATCCGGTTCCCATCGGAACGGAAGTGCTCATCGTGGTTGGCTCAAATGTCGCCGAGCCGAGAAGCTGGAAGCACGGTGCCAACTTGCCGCTCGGATCCGAGGTTGTTTTTCGCACCAAGGACTCCGGCCGCTGGCGGAAGATCTACGGCGTTGCGGATTCGGCCAGTCTCGGCGAAGTCGTCGAGATGCGTATCCGATCGTCGAAGACTGCCAAGGTTGAGCTCCTGTTTACACCCGATCACGATCTTGCGCGGAAGCTCGCGCTGCTGCAGTTTCCTTCGCAATGATCCAGAATTTGTGACGTGGAGACAGGCGCCTGAAGTTCTACGCCTGTCTCCCCGCCATTTACCCCGTTACACCCAGAAAGCCCTAGCCTTTAGGCTGGGGATGAATGGCAGATTAAATTTGAATCCATAGGAAAGCCCTGCCCTTTAGGGCGGGGTGTAACGGGGTTTATCCCAGAGACCTGCAAATTAAAAGGATTTTAGTTTTCAGCTCTCTTGTCTCAAATTTCAATTTTGAGGCAAGCGCTCTTTTACATCGCCTATACATCACTTGCAACCGAGGGCTGTTCAAACATCCAACCTCTAACGGAGGCCACCATGCCCACTTCTAAGGCGCGGCCGGGCGTTCTGGAGAATGATCTCTATCAGCTGACCATGGCTTATGCCTACTGGAAGGCGGGCCGGCACGAGGAGGAAGCAGTCTTTGACTACTTCTTCCGCAAGTGCCCTTTCGGCGGCGAGTTCGCGGTTTTTGCGGGGCTCGCGGATCTCCTGGACTACGTCTTGCACTTTGCTTTTACTCGCGATGACGTGGAGTATCTGAAGGCCGGTCCTCTCGCGAACGCCGAGCCGGAGTTCTTTTCGTGGCTTCTCGGCGTTAACTTCTCACGGATGAAAATCTATGCCATGCGCGAGGGGACTGTCGTTTTCCCGCGCACTCCCGTTGTTCGCGTGGAGGGGCCGCTGGCCATCGTCCAGATGCTGGAAACGCCGCTTCTGGCGGCGCTCAACTATCCCTCGCTTATGACAACCAACGCCGTGCGTTACCGGCTGGCGGCGGGCGAGGACAAGTTGCTCCTCGAGTTCGGTCTGCGGAGAGCCCAAGACGGCATGCGGGCTTCGCATTACGCCTGGCTTGGAGGGTTTGACGGGACATCCAACGTCGAAGCCGCGCGGCTCCTTGGCATTCCGCCACGGGGCACGATGGCTCACTCATACGTTTCATCATTCTCGGGGCTGGAGGATCTGAAGGAGCTGAAGCTCGCGGATTGTGGCTCCGGTGAAATCTGGGACTTTGCCGGTGAAGTGCTCCGCGTCCGCGGGAGGCTGGGTTATGCCGAGACCAATGACGGAGAACTGGCCGCGTTCATCAACTACGCCATGGCTTTCCCCCATGCGTTTCTCGCGCTCGTGGACACCTACGACACGCTGAAGTCGGGAGTCCCCAACTTTCTTTCTGTTGCGGCGACCCTCGTCAAGTTCGGCTACAAGCCGCTTGGCATCCGCATTGACTCGGGCGACCTCGCTTACCTGTCACAGGAAGCGCGTAAGCTCTTCCGCCGTGCCAACGAGATCTATTTCGGTCAGAACGCGGTACTCTCCCGGCTTGCCATCGGCGCTTCCAACGACATCAACGAAGAGACTCTCTGGGCGCTCCGTGCCGAGGGGCACGAGATCAATGTCTTCGGCATCGGCACTCACCTCGTAACATGCGAGGGCCAACCGGCTTTCGGCGGTGTTTACAAGCTGGTGGCTCTCAACGGCAAGTCCAAGATCAAGCTCTCCAACGATGCCGATAAGGTCACGATTCCTGGCAGAAAGGAGGTCTATCGGCTGATTCGCGCCGACGGCAAGGCTTTTTTGGATCTCATGCTGGAGGCGGGGGAAACTCCGCCGGCAGTCGGGGAGCCAATAATCTGCCGTGATCCGTTCCACGAGACAAAGCGTGTGCGCATGATTCCTTCGGGGGTCGTGCCGCTTCACGAGCTGGTCTGGGACGGGAGGCTCGTCCAGTCTCTGCCGCCGCGCGCGGACGTACGCGGCCGCGTAAAGAGCAGTCTCGCTCTTACCCGCGACGACCATTTGCGCCGGCTGAACCCGACGCCTTACAAGGTCTCGGTGAGTGAGGGGCTATACGGCTATATGCACGAACTCTGGCTGCAGGAGGCCCCTATCGCGGTGGTGCAGTAGCTCGGTCAAACTCCCCGCGTCCGAATCTCGCCAGTTGGCGGGTCGGGCGCGGGGCTTCTTCTTTTTTATGCGGGGTTGGAGTAAATTTTAGGTTATGGCGTATTTACTATTTCCCGGCCGGCATCTTCTCAATACTGTTTTCCAGGAGCGTTATTTATGGGAGACGCTTCCGTTGCCTATAAAAAAGATGGATTTTTTAGGGACGCCGCAAATGACCGTGAACGATAAAATCAGTGAAATTATCTTTGCCGTCACGTCGGCTAACCAATCGAACTCGCGGTATAACCCCGTTCCGTTTTGGGCGCGGGCAATCGGGCTTGACCGGTTCGCTCACCAATATAAGGAATCACTCGGCACTCGCTATCGCATCATCGGCGTTCCGCATTATCCGCCGACTGACCGGTACGTTGAGTTGCTTTTGAAAGAGATTCGCGAGGGGACGCATGATCAGCTTGATTTATCTCCCCAGAATACGATCGTGCTTTGTTCAACCCCGGCGCTTGTTGAGGTGTATCAAAAACATGGATTTGCGGTGTTACCCGCTGAATATAATTACGAAAGTAAAAAGTATAGCGCTAAGCCGCCAATTGAGATAATCCGTGCGGCGTTTGAGAAGGGCGTGTCATTGGAAGACAATCAGGAATTTCAACAAAACGTCGCGAAGGCTTCAGTCGAGCTTTGGCGGGATTATCCAGATATTCCGGCGACTGTCGAAAGAATTTGGCGCGACCCGCTTTTGACCGAATCGGGCGGTCTCACGCAGGAGCGCAATTACTCGACCTACGCTCTGGAGATGGGACACTCCACGCTTCTTGAGCTGAAGTACCGCGACATCAAGGAAGCGATTGTCCCCGGTAAAATCGTGGATGAGGGTTGTGCCGACGGGGCGCTGATGGTTTTGCTCGCAATAGATTTCCCCGACTCGGATATCATCGGCATTGAAATTACGAGCGAGTTCATGGCGCGGTGTCTGGAGCGGCAGCGGGCGGGGGAGTTCGGCGGCACCTTCGTGCATTTCCATCAGCGGAATTTACTCGACCCGATTTTCGAGGACAACTCGATTGATTCGGCAATTTGCAATTCAACCACCCACGAAATTTGGTCGTATGGTAATGGGGCGGAGAGCTTGCGCGGTTATTTCGAAAAAAAATTCAAGCAGCTTCGTCCCGGCGGGCGCTTGATTGTGAGGGATGTTGTTGGTCCGGAAAATAAAGCGCAAGAAGTACGGCTGCGAGCCAGTCGCGATGACGGATTGAATGATGATGTTTTCAAAGATTTATCGGCAACAACGGAACTTGCTGATCATCTCAAGCGGTTTTCTACGTACGCGCGTTTCAAAAGATTCGCGGAAGATTTCCTGGCGGATATGAGAAAATCCGGCAGACGCGGAGAAGAAACTAAAATTCGGTACTGGGAGGAAGTGTTAGACGGTATTCCGTATTTTGTGCTGCGCTTGAAGGATGCCGTCGAATTTATGACCCGGAAGGATTACTTGGACAACTGGCACAGCGAGCTGAACGAGGAGTTTGCTTTTATGAGTTTTAGCGAGTGGAAGAAGTTCGCGGTGGCCGTTGGGTTCCGGATTATTGAGAATCCGAACGAGCCGGCAAAATCATCTCGCGTGTACGCCAATCCATGGATCATTGAGAACCGTTTCAAAGGCAAAACCGATCTTTTTGTGAAAAATGGAGACAAGCTCGATCCGCTTGATTACCCGGTAACCAACATGGTGCTGATTTGCGAGAAGCCGGTGCGGGGTTGATGGCGTAATAGTGGCAGGCAATAAGGTTCTGCCGCATGTCCAGCTAAGACAGCGTTCGGGATGTTATCAATAAACTCCCCATAGCAACGAAAAATATGACCAATCAAAAAACGGGCGCAAAAAAGGTGAGATGGGACCTCGGTGTCGTGTATTCCGGGCTGGATGATCCGCAAATGGACGCGGATATTGAGGCGCTAGTGGCAAAATCCAAGGATTTCTATACTACTCACCGAGGCAGACTTTCGGAGACACTCGCGAAAGCTCTTGCAGATTATTCGGAAATTGCAATGCTGGAAAATAAGGTGGCGCTGTATTTGCATCTGAAGCAAAGTACGAATGTCGCCGATGCTGCAGTCAAAGCCAAGATAGCCGATACGGATCGTATTTTAAGTCAAGCGGAAGGGGAATATTTAACATTCTTTAGAATCGAACTTGTCGGCTTGGAAGATGATGCGCTGGAAAAATTGTATGCCAGCGACGCTATCGTCGAAAAACACCGCCCGTGGATTGAATACGTGCGCATCTTCAAGCCGCACATATTAAGCGAACCGGTGGAGTCCGCTCTTACCAAAAGATCGCCCTTTGGTCCCGGCGCTTGGGATGAATTTTTTGACGAGCTTGAAGCTGACTTAAGATTTGAATTCCGCGGCGAGAAGAAAACATTGACCGAAATGCTTCATCTGCTTACGGCATCTAAAGACGCAAGCGAGCGCTCCGATGCGATGCTAACTATCAATGCCGGATTGGGCGGCACGTTCGCGAAATACTCCGCCCAGAATCTCTACATGGTTGCCGGTTCTAATGCAGTTGAGGCCAAAGAACGTTCTTACGATAATCCCATGACTCATCGCAATAAATCTAATCGCGTGCCGGATATGGTGGTTGACGCTCTCCATGAAGCCGTTGAGAGGGCGGCGGGGCCGTTGTCGCAGAGGTATTACCGGCTTAAAGCCGCTCATTTAGGCCTAAAAACCCTTAAGTGGAGCGATCGTAATGCGCCAATGCCGTTTTCTGATACAGCCGTCATTCCTTTTGATGAAGCGACGATGATTGTTCTTGATGCATACGAAAGCTTCAGCCCAACGCTGGCAAATCTCATTCGGGAATCCGTCGCCGCAAAGCGAATTGACGCCCCGGCCGTGAAAGGGAAAATGAGCGGCGCTTTTAACCATTCCGCCGTTTTACCGGGCCAGACGCCAATGTCTTTCACGTTTTTAAACTATCTTGGCTCGAATCGCGACGTGATGACGCTGGCGCACGAGCTGGGTCACGGCGTTCATGGTTTGCTCGCGGGCAAAGAACAAGGAGTACTGATGTCTCATGCCCCCATCGCATATTGCGAAACTGCCTCCGTTTTCGGCGAATTGACGACTTTCAATTTCTTAAAAAGGCGGCTCTCCGAGGAAGGAGACATTAAATCCCAGCTTGCCCTCCTAATGGGGAAAATTGATGACGTTATGAATACTGCGATTCGGCAGATTGGTTTTTCTAATTTTGAGCGGCGGATTCATGGGATGGATTCGTCTTACGGCCATTGGCATGAACCCAAAAAACTCTCCGTTGAGGAGCTGAACGCAACCTGGCTGGAAACTTTAAAGTTATTTTACGGCGAAGACGGCGAGGTTTTTACTTACGAGAACGCGGAACATCTCTGGGTTTATATCGGGCATTTTCACCGGCCATTCTATGTGTACGGCTATGCTTTTGGGGAGCTTCTAACCCAAAGCATTTACGCCAAACGGTCCGACTTCGGGGATAGATTCGAGTCGCTGTATCTCGATTTATTGAAGTCAGGGATGACTAAGAATGTTGTTGAGTTGTTAAAACCTTTTGATCTTGATCCCACTGATGAAAATTTCTGGATTGACGGGATCAGCGTCGGTCTCGGCGCGATGATTAAAGAGGCCGAGCAATTGTCGCAGAGTATGGGAGTTTCCTCGGTATCCGTTAGCGGCCGCGGCTAGAGTCCCAGCCCCCGTGAATGCATACAGGGTGAATACACATCTTACCCACTATAGTGGATGATATGTGTATGGTGCAGTGATGCCGCGCTCTCTGTGATGCGAAGCTACTGAACCATTACGGGGGGCAATCTAAGTCTGTTGGCGGCTTTACTTTGTGCTTCCAATCTTTTATAATTACAGTGTCTTTTGGCCTAGGAGGCCTATTTTTCTTGCATAGATGTACTCATAGTATGGAAATCCGCAATATCGCCATAATCGCACACGTTGACCACGGGAAAACCACTCTTACCGACGCGCTGATGCGCCAAACCGGCGCGGCCGATGAAGGAGTTTCGATGGATTCGAACGCGCTTGAACTTGAGCGCGGCATTACGATTTACGCCAAGAACGCCGCCATTTTCTATCCTTCGACAAACTCGGGGCGTCCCGTAACCAAAATCAATATCGTTGACACGCCGGGACACGCCGATTTCGGTTCGGAGGTGGAGCGGGTGCTCCGCTCGATTGATTCAGTGCTTTTGGTGGTGGACGCACAAGAGGGGCCGATGCCGCAGACGCGGTTCGTCTTGAAAAAATCTCTGGAGCTTGGGTTAAAGCCGATTGTCATCATCAATAAAATTGATAAGCCAGCGGCAGATCCGGCGCGGTGCCACGATCAGGTGCTGGAGCTTTTTTTGGAACTGGGAGCCACTGAAGGTCAGGCGAATTTTCCGGTGGTTTATGCCGTCGGCCGCGCAGGAGTTGCCAAGAAAAATCTAGAAGACGAATCAGATAATTTAACCCCGCTTTTGGAAACTATTTTGAGTCACGTTCCTCCCGCTTCGAATGCTTCCGCGGATATGCCGCTTCGTCTCCAGCCATTTAATTTGGGCTACGACAACTTTTTAGGCAGGTTGGCTGTGGCCCGCGTTTATGAGGGGACAGTTGCCTCGGGTCAGAATGTTTTTGTGAAAAAGCCAAGCGGCGAGATGCGTTCGGGAAAATTGACGAGGATTTTTACCTTTAACGGTCTGCAGCGCGTGGAAGCCGAGAAAGCCGAAGCGGGCGATATCGTGCTTGTAGCGGGGCTTCCGGACATTGATATTGGGGAGACAGTAACCACAGACGCCGAGGTGCCGCCCTTGCCCGCAATCGCGGTGGATGAGCCGACGATTCGGCTGAATTTTTTCGTGAACAACTCACCCTTTGCCGGGCGCGAGGGCAAGTTCGTGACTTCACGCCAGATTCGCGAAAGGCTCCAGCGTGAGCTTGAGGTTAACGTGGGGCTTCGCGTCGAGTTTGATTCTTCGGATATTTTTTCCGTCTTCGGCCGCGGCGAACTCCACATCGCAATTTTACTTGAAAATATGCGCCGCGAGGGATATGAACTGCAAGTTTCTCAACCGCAGGTGATTATTCGCGAGGAGAATGGCAAAAAGCTTGAGCCGTTCGAAGAGGCGATTATTGATGCGCCGAGCGAATACCAAGGGGTTGTAATTGAGCGGCTTGGTACGCGCGGGTTTGTCCTGCGGGACATGCGTTCGCACGCAAATTCCGTGCGCCTCACATTTGAAGGGCCGACGCGCGGCCTTTTGGGGTATCGGAATCAGTTCGTGGTTGATACGAAGGGCGAAGGGATTCTGGCCTCGCGCGTCTTGGGGTTTTGGCCGTACGCCGGAGAAATTAAAAAGCGCGCGGCGGGCTCTATGGTTTCGATGATGACCGGAAAAACTTTGGGTTTCGCGCTTTCAAATTTGCAGGAGCGCGGCGTTCTTTATATCGCGCCCAATATCGAAGTTTACGAAGGCATGGTGATCGGGAATACCGCCAAGGGTGACGAGATGCGAGTGAACCCGACCAAGGGCAAGCAGCTGACAAATATGCGCGCCTCCGCCTCGGACGAGGCGATTAATCTCACCCCGCCGTATGAACTAACCATCGAGCGCGGGCTTGAAGTTATGGCCGAAGACGAATATTTGGAAATTACTCCTCAAAGCGTGCGCCTGCGTAAGCAATATCTGACAGACGCCGATCGCGCTAAAGCGCGCCAATAAGCAATCATTGGTTTATAATGGAAATATGCCTTGGCACGATCGCATTTCCATGCGGCAGTATCTTTTGATTGGAGCCATGGTTATGGCGGTTTTCGCGCTGACGCTTTTTTTCATGGGGCAGACGCCGATTTGCAAGTGCGGCTACGTCAAGCTGTGGCACGGTGTGGTGCAAAGCTCCGAAAACTCTCAGCATATCTCCGATTGGTACTCATTCTCCTATGTCATCCACGGGTTTGGATTCTACGCGCTCTTTTGGTTTTTGGGGCGGAAATTCGGCCGCAGCAGATGGTCGCTTGGTTTGGCGTTTCTTCTGGCGATATTGGCCGAAACATCATGGGAGGTTTTCGAAAACACCGATTTTATTATTAATCGGTACCGTGAGGTCACGATCTCGCTTGATTATTACGGCGATTCCATTCTTAATTCGATTGCCGATGTGCTGTTCATGGTTCTGGGCTTTTTCATGGCTTGGCGGCTGCCGGTTTGGGTCACTGTCGCGCTAACCGCGGCGATGGAGATTTTTGTTGGGTACTCGATTCGGGATAATTTGACGCTGAATATCATCATGCTTATTTATCCGCTCGAATCAATTAAAATTTGGCAGGGCGGAGGGTAGAATTCTTTCATAAGGTTCATAAAAAATAAGAAGAGATAAAACAAACGTCAACTATGCCATATCAAATAAATATTGTCAGGGAAACAGAAAGCAACACTAACTTCCGCAAGGTTTTATTTACCGGGCCGAAGAGCCAGCTCGTAGTTATGGAAATCCCAGCCGGCGGGGAGATTGGGGAGGAGATCCACGAGTATGTCGAGCAGACACTATTCTTCCTTAGCGGGGCCGGCGGGGCGGTGATTAATGGCGAGGAAAAGCCGATTGGGCCGGGGGATGTCGTGGTGGTAACGCCGGGGACGAGGCATAACTTCATTAATACCGGCAAGGAGCCGTGGAAGATCTACACTGTCTATGCGCCGCCGAATCATATTGACGGGCGGGTGCATAAAACCAAGGCCGACGCTGATGCGGATCAGGAAGACGAGAGCTTCGGCGAAGCGGTTCGGTAGTTAGTTTTGGATTTATCAGGGAGTCTTTTCTAAGCGCTGACCTTGGCGGACTTCATCGCGGCTACATCATCATGCAGACGCCTGATGCGCGGCGCGACTTTTTCTACAAGATACTGGATAAGCGAAAGCAGATCAGCGAGCTCCGCTCGTTTCGATATATAGCCTTTCTTGAAAACATAAAGTTTCCGGTTGATGAACTCGAAGTTGTAATCGCGCGCCCGGCCGGCTAACTCCTCCATAACTTCCGGCGTGAATATCTCGAAGGCCTCGATCTCGAGGTCATCTTGGACGAAGACGCCGAAATGATCCTCGAATGATCCCCCAAGGCGGATTTGCTTGAAGTGGGAACTAGCCAAATCGGAAAAGTCCCAATCGCCGCGGGCTTCGACGATAATATCCGGCAGAAGTCCCGAGAATGCCACCTCACCGACGGTGTAGTTGTAAGTCTTTTTATGCTTGCCGCTGCCAACAGTGTAGGTAAAAAAGTAAAAACGCACCGGGTGCTCGCCCTCGGCGCCGGCGACAACGTGCGTTATCCTTCGGCCGTGGCCTCTTCGGAAGAGAGCCCCCTCGACTTCACCAAGGCTTCCGTAGCCTTTGTAAGCAAAATTGTTTCTCGCGGCGAACTGGCGCATGAACTCATCTCGGACTTTTCCCTGCGCCAAGCCCCATCCTCCCGCAAACCAAACAACCGGTATGAAGAGATAGCCATAGCTTTGGAAATAGACCGCTATCGCCGCGGCCAAAGCCGCCAGCGCAATGCCGGGGAGGTAATATTTTGCGCCCCAGCGGCGATTGATATAATCGCTAGTGCTTTTGTCCACATCCTCGATATCACCGATCTCTGCCAACTGGGTCATGGGTATATTATAGGCGAAATCTGGGTCTTGGCGTACACCCTTCGTCTCTTGATCTTGGTTCTTAAATGGCCGATTGGGGATTGGGCGGTATTGATAATTCTTTGGCCAATGCCATGCTTTAACTAGTGAACGGGTCTTTGCCAATCCAATCATCTGCGAAAGCGCTAAGAGCGCGGGGGGTAAGTTATGGCTGGCAATGCGGCGGTAGTAGAACTCGATGGCTTGCGTGTCCAGATCAAGAATGGACTTCTTGTCCCTTCTGCCTACGAGGTTTGCCGGCTGGTGGAGCGGGCCTACCCGAGCGCTTGGGTGCTGATCGGCGCCCTTGCCATGCACCAGCAGCGTGGCGGACGGGGCGGGATTCACTGGCTCCCGCAGTCGGGCAAAGATCAGGCCGTAGCGGAGCTCGACGCGATATTTCGCGAAGAGATATTGCCGCGCGCTCTCAAGGATAACTTCTGCGTCTCTTTCGGGTACAGGCGCGGCGACATGCTCGAGGCGCTTCTCTACAGGCGCCCGGCGGAGGAGTCGTCTTTCATCCCCCTGCCTCCCGAGGGCGCTTGTTCCTAGGGGGCGCAGTTTCAGTTCTCTAGAGGCCCGTTCCGCGATCGCGGAACGGGCCGACTTTTTATGGTGGCAGTAATGGTTAACTTGGGCTAACATGAGCCTATGACGCGAAAAGAGTTTTACGCCGTTGTTTTAATTTTTCTTGTTGCGGCGTTTTTGCGTTTTCATAATCTTCGGCAATTCCCGCCGGGACTCTACCCGGACGAGGCTATGAACGGGAATAACGTCATCGAGGCGCAAAAGACCGGCGGGTGGAAGGTATTTTATCCGGAGAATAACGGCCGCGAGGGACTGTTTCTCAATTTGCAGGGATTACTGCTTCAATACGCGGGGCAGAACGAGCCGTGGGTTTTACGGTTCCCCAGCGCCGTTTTTGGCACACTTTCCGTTATCGGTCTTTTTTTTCTTTTGTACGAGCTGGCTCTGCTTGCAAGACTGCGCGATCCGTTTGCCATAGCCTTTGCCGGCGCCTTCATGATGGCGGCAAGCTTGTGGCATGTTATTTTCTCGCGCATTGGCTTTCGCGCCATTATGGCGCCGTTCTTTCTTACCTGGGGGGTTTATTTCGCCATACTCGCTTTTCGCAAGATGTGGTTTCGCGCCGCAGTTTTTTCCGGGATCGCCTTCGGCCTCGGAATGTACAGCTACATCGCCTATCGCCTGATGCCTGCGCTGGTTTTAGTGCTCCTGCCGTCTTTTTGGAAACGAAGAGGCTTTTGGCACATTGCCGTTGCTGTTCCCGTTACAGCCGTGATTGTCGTTCTGCCGCTCGGTTTTTATTTCTTCCAGCATCCGGCGGATTTTCTCGGCCGCACCAGCCCAGTTTCCGTATTCAGTTCCGAGCGGCCGTTATACGATCTCGGCAAAAATATTCTTTTGACCTTAGGAATGTTTAATGTCCGCGGCGACTCGAATTGGCGGCACAACATCGCCGGCGCACCCCAGCTATTCTTCCCCGTGGGGATTTTGTTTCTGGCGGGATTTTTTCTGGCGCTTCGGCGGCGGAGCGTCTTCGATTGGCTTTTCGTGTCGTGGCTTTTGTTGGCTTTTCTGCCCGTAGTCATATCCAATGAGGGCATCCCGCACGCGCTTCGTTCGATATTGATGATCCCCGCGGTTTTCGGTTTGGCCGGCGCCGGAGCATGCTTAGTATATGAATGGCTGGAGAAACATTTTGAGGCCGGGCAGTTACGGATACTTGTTGCTGTCTTCCTGATCCTGGTTTTCGTGAACGGTTATTATTCGTATTTTTACGCGTGGGGGCGGAATCAGAATGTCCCGGGCGCATTCGCCGCTGATTATGTTGCAATCGGAAGAAAAATAAATGCCCTGCCGCGAAGCGAGCCGAAGTACATTGCGGTCTTGGCGGGCGGGGCGGATGTCAGGGGCGTTCCTATGCCTGCGCAGACCGTAATGTTCATCACCGATTCATTTCTGCCGTCGGACCAGCGGCTGAAGAATATTCACTATCTGACAAGGGATCAGTACGAATCTCGTAAGGCTGAATTGTCGGGCGAGAATCTTTTCTTTATTAAATAAGGCATATCGGTATGTGGCTACTTTTCGCTTTTCTTTCGGCAATAGCTGCGGCTGGGGTGGCGATCTTCGCCAAACTCGGGCTTCAGACCATTGATTCGACGCTGGCGACTACCGTCCGCTCGGTCATCATGGCGGGTTTTCTTGTAATCGTAAGTTTTTTACTGAAGAAGTTTGACGGGTTTTCACTCACCTCGTTCAGTTCAAGGGAATGGATTCTGATCGCGCTGGCCGGGATCGCCGGCGCTTTATCGTGGCTTTTTTATTTTTTCGCCCTGAAGCAGGGATTCGCTTCCAAGGTGGCGGCGATTGACCGGTTAAGTTTGGTGTTCGTGGTTGTGCTTGCGGCGGTATTTCTCGGCGAAACTCTCGGCTGGAAATCGGCGCTGGGCGCCTTGCTTATGGTCGCGGGAGCCCTGTTGATTACGCTCAAGTGACGCGCGGATTTTAGAGTATATACTGAAATTAGGTTCATTGGTTCCTTGAAGATTGGCGTGACGTTGCTTTCGTCGCACAGGCTCTTTGGAAGTTATCTAACTTTCAACGCCGCACGATCTGCTCGCAAGAGCTAAGGAGGAGCTCATGGCACAGGACCGTTACGCCTTGCTCCGGCGGGAGGCGCGCGAGTCGCGCGCTCGCATGATCGCGCGGGGAATTTCTCCGTCCGCTTCACCAGAGAACGCGATCTCGGCCAAGAGAGGATTCGGTTCCGGCTTGATGAACGAGATCAGGGATAACGCCGGCCCCCTTACGTTCATCGTTGCCGTGTCCATCATCCTTTTCACCCTCTACGCGCTTGTCACTGGAGACGCATTCTACATCGAGTTTAGGTGACTCTCGCGCGCAAGTGAGGACCGCCCGCCCCATCAAACCCGGGGCGGGTAATTTTTCTCCCGTATCAAAATATCAAAATGAGGGCGTTTATTTCTATTCTAGCCGTTGTATTGATTTTATTTCTTATTGATTCTCGGCTGCTCCCGGCCGATTTTTGGCGGCGCTTGCCTGTTATAGAAAAATCGGCCGGCGTCTTAGAAAAAACCGTAAGAGAGGTTCTGGCTCCGGTGCCGCTCCGCACGGAGAAAGAGTCGCCGATGTCCTTTCTTACGCGTTCGGGTATTATTGTTTGGACGAATGGCGAGCGAAAAACTGCGGAGCTTGCGCTCTTGTCCGAAAATCAAAAATTAAACGATGCCGCAGTCGCCAAGGTGCAGGATATGTTCGCTAAGCAGTATTTCGAGCATATCTCGCCGGAGGGCACTGCGGTAGGCGATTTAGTTGAAGAGGTCGGATACGACTATATTGCGATTGGCGAAAATCTGGCGCTTGGCAATTTTGCCGATGACAAGGAGCTTGTTAAGGCCTGGATGGAAAGTCCCGGGCATCGCGCCAACATCCTGAAACCCAGTTACCGCGAAATTGGCGTCGCGGCTAGACAGGGGGAGTTTGAAGGAAAAACAACCTGGCTTGCGGTCCAGATTTTTGGGCGTCCGCGTTCCGATTGCCAGGCAGAGGATGAGTCCTTGAAAATAAAAATTAGCGCCAACCAAATGCGGCTTCGTCAGCTTGAATCGGATCTGGAGAGGTTGAAGATTGAGATAGGATCAACAAGGCCCAGGCGCGGACCGGAATACAGCCAGAAGGTGGAGGCATATAACGCGCTGGCGAACGACTATAATGCTCTGGCGGCGGAAACAAGAACAGCAATAGAAACTTATAACAGCCAAGTGCGGCTCTTCAACCAGTGCGTGGTTAAGTGATGGGGGCGGTTTAGACCAGCGCGACCATCGGATCAAGATTGTTTCCGGACCTTCGGCGAAAATAAGATTCTGGGAATTACTTGCTACGAGTTGGCTATTGGATGAGCTGGCGCATTGACGTTTTATATATATAGTGTAAGAAATAAGTAGTTGGTTCTCTATACTCGCAAAGGAGGTGAGTCTAATGGGCTCGAGAGAGACGTCGGAAAACAAGCGGATCTCGGAGTTTAACACGGCCATCGGCTGCCGTCATGGTCAGCCCGTGGTCTATTGCGCCTACCCGTCATGCAAAAAGCAGAACGTGCTTGACTGCATCACGGAAAGCGGAGAGACCGTAAGGCAGATTGCCGAGAAGTTCGTGGCGGCCGGGCAAATCAGCTGGATCGAAGTGAGCGAACTTTCTAACACTAACTCTTCTCCGCATTCTTCACAGCGCTACCGAGCCGTGAAGCTCGCGAAGCTCGCGGGTGCGGCTGTGATCGGTGATCGGTCTTGCGCTCGCCTACGAAGGGGGGAAACTAGTCCTGCGTCTCGTGCGGAAAAAGTAAAATGCCCCGGCGCCATACTGGTCCGGGGCATCACATTAACATTGCACGATATGACTTTGCGTACTTTAACAAATTACGAACGGCCCATAAAACATGAGCAATTATCTCCTAAATGCTATAGCATATTGTAAAGTATATGGGTTATAGTGGCGCGGCATTCTGATTTCTAATAGAGTACAATAGTTATATGCCGCGACCCAGGATTGGAGCTCATGTTTCTGCCGCAGTAAAACTTTCCAACGGCATTTTGCGCGCTGTCGAAATCGGCGCGGAGTGCATCCAGATTTTCGGCGCATCGCCGAGAGCCTGGGCGGTGCGGGGGCAGGCCGCTTCCGACATTGAAGAGTTCAAGCGCGCGCGAGTCGCCGCCGGAATCGCGCCGGTGTTTCTTCACGCAAGTTACTTGGTGAATCTGGCGAGTCCCGAATCGGCCATACGCCAGAAGTCCGAGGTCAATCTCGCCTCGCATCTAAAAATCGCCGATAACATCGGCGCGGAAGGGCTTATATTCCATGTCGGTTCCGGCAAGGAGCTTCCTAAGCATGAGGCGCTGGAAATTGTTGTTGGATCCATCAAGCGGATTCTTTCGTACGTTAAAGGCGGGACGCGTCTCGTGATTGAAAACAGCGCCGGCGGCGGCGCTAAGATCGGTTCGTCCCCAGAAGAGATCGGGGATATCCTGGCGCGCGTGAAATCGCCGCGCCTGAAAGTTTGCTGGGACACGGCCCACGCTTTTGAAGCCGGACGCATCGAGCGTTATGATGAAGCCAATGTCGGGTATCTGGTGGATCGACTTCATAAATCGGTTGGGATCCAAAACGTCGTGGCATTGCATGTGAATGATTCCAAGACTCCGTTTAACTCACGCCACGACCGGCATGAAAATCTCGGCGAAGGATATATCGGCATTGATGGTTTCAGGGCGCTCGCGGGAGAAAAGAGATTGCACCACGCGGCCTGGATTTTGGAAGTGCCGGGATTTGACGGCGAAGGACCAGATAAGAGAAATATCGAGATATTAAAGAATTGCTTTCAATAACGTCAACTAAATCGATATGGTAACTTTTGAAGGACCCTCACTATTCATCCCGAAACAAGAAACTCCCGATTCGGAAGCGCCCGAAAGAGAAATTACCCCAGAGCAAAAGGAAATTCTTGAATCGGCAACCAAATTTGCAGAATATTTAACTGGTCGCTGGCCACAAATTGATGCTGGCAGAAAACCAGTTGTAGAAATTGGTGGCCCAGAAATAGCAGCTGAATTACCGGAACTACCAGAAAGTATAGAAACGGAACAACGAATGAATTATTATCTTTCCGGCTCGTTGGCTTCCATGCTTATATCTCGTGCAGAGAAATTTACTGAAATAGACGAGACACAAATTCCTGCTTTAGCAGATGCTCGAACGCGAGAAATACCTGAGTCAGCAAGAAAACTTTTAGCTTCATTCGCTCGCCAAATTGGCGACTTAGATTATGTACCCGCCGATCACTATAAAGCGAACCCCAATCGATTAAAGAAGGGTGGCGGTGGGCCTTCTTTTAACGAAGTGCCAGAACAAGGGCGCAAAGTTTTGAAATTAGGCGAAAAACAAATTAAGGTAATGTGCGACCCCGTTGAAGCGTACGGCCCAAGAAGAGTTGCGAGAGTCAGTGTTGAGGGGCGAGATTACTATGTTGCGAGACCTGATACTATCCTCGCATATAAAGCTTTGCATCTACTTCAAAGCTACGAACAAAAGCCAGAGAAGTTTAATGCCGATTTTAGCAAACTTCGTGGAGCTTTAAAGGCAATGTATAGCGAGGAAGAACTAGGGCAAATTACCCAACAAGTGCTTTCGGATTACGAAAACGCAATGGAGGGTTCGCATATTCGTTTGAATGAAGGCAAGGAAAATCCGCCTGCCTATGAAAAGAAAATTCCTAAGTTTATTGAAAGAGTATTGGCTAATCCGCAGATTTCGCCTGAAATTCGAGCTACACTCGAAAAATTGAGAGAACAAAAATAATTCAACGGCGTTATGAAAAAACTTTTTTGGATTTTAGCCATCGCCGCTCTCGGATTTTTCGCCTATCGCTTTTTATCCGACAAGGATTATTTCGTTCCGGGTGCTACGGATAATAAAGAAGCAGCCGGTTTGCCTTCGGCCGCCGGAAGGCGCGAGTACTCTTCGATGGAGTTCGGTTTCTCTTTCAGTTATCCGGCTTCATGGATTCTTAAGGAGATGAGTGGGGGTATTGTAATTCTTAAGCCGAACGAAAATATGAGCGACGGCGAAGCGCCTATCAGTATAGACGCGAGCGGAGATATGCCCTACGAGGAGTCGGTGGCCGAGATGCGGCAGAATGTGCTCGGCGGCGACAAAAAAGAATTCAGTATCGGAGGGCTTAGCGGCATGAGGCTCTCCGGGAACTTGAGGCTGGAGCTCGGCGAGCCGCCCGAAACGTTTTTTGTCTTTACCATGCTTGACCGGGCGGGACGTCTTTTTTCGGCGGATTATCGCGAGTCTCGGCCGTCGGAGGCAAGCTCATACGCTGTTTACAATGCCGTTGTCGAGTCGCTTCAATTCCGTTAGTCGCGCCGGCGCCAATTCCCTTGTGCTATACTGGGCGGGCAGTTGATCGGTTCTTTGTTAAGTCTATTTTTCTTGCATCCAATAACAGCTCACACAAAGGGGGAGACTTAAGATGCTCGCATCATCGCTGGTCGTTTTGGCGGCGGCGTTTCTCTTAACGCAGGCGGCGGTTTTTGCCACCACCATCTATCTGCATCGGGGGCTGACGCATCGGGCGGTGTCTCTGCGTCCGGGACTCGAGTTCATGTTTCGTGCGGCGCTTTGGCTTCTCACGGGGCAGGATCGGCAGCAATGGGTGGCTGTGCACCGCAAGCATCACGCCTTCACCGATCGCGAGGGTGACCCGCATAGTCCCAAGCTTCTTGGGTTCTGGCGGGTTCAGCTTTTCAACGTGTTCTACTATTTCCGCGAGGCAAAGCGCCCCGAAACAGTCGCGAAGTTCGCTCCGGATATCCCAGAGGATCGCTGGGACCGGTTTCTTTTCTCCTATGGCTGGGCGGGACCCGGCATTGGCGCCGGCCTCTTGGTCCTCTGCTTCGGCTGGCAATCCGGGATTCTGATTGCGATTCTGCACGCTGTTCTTTATGTGTTCGTTCTCGCGCCGCTCATCAACGGACTTGGTCATTGGCGCGGAGCGCAGAACTTCCCAAACACCGCGTATAACTTGCCGGTTCTCGCCTGGTTTACGGGAGGCGAATCTCTCCACAACAATCATCACGCCCATCCCGTAAGTCCCAAGTTCAGCATGGCGGCGGGCGAGTTCGACCCGGCGTGGCCGATCATCCGGGCGTTTTCTCGGTTGGGGCTCTTTGATGCCCAAGGAAAACTCGTCCTGGTGGATTGACCGAAGTGTTGTTGGGCGTCGGCCCGTACCGATGATCGGTACGGGCCGCTTTTTTGGATATATGATAAACCACGTTACATCTTCAGAGAGCACTCCGCCGCGCGGAAATGTAACCAGATAAAACTTGCCACTGTTTGAATCCTGCCGTAGAATGAAATGCGTATGGATACGGAGCATCTTTCAGAACAGTATCGTAAGTTCAAACGGCGGCATCTTTTATGGCCTGCCCTTTTGATTCTCGCCGGGCTCGGCCTTTTGATGGAAAACTTCGGTGTATTGCCCGCGCTGACGTTCGCCAAACTTTGGCCTCTGCTTTTGGTAGTCTGGGGACTTGATATGCTTTGGAGGCGTTGGCAGGAACGCTCGAGCACCCACAATTCTTAAGCGGGCCTGTTTTTCCGGCGTGTCGGGGGCCGGTTTTCTTTGCCTCGAATTTTTATCCCGTTACATCCGAGAAACCCTTTTGTATTGGCAGGAGATGAACCCCATTAGAAATTCCATTTCTAACGTGATGAATTGGAAAGTCGCAAAAAGATTAATGAAAAAACTCCGTACTTTAGTGAGGATGTAACGGGATTTATGTTGAGCTGGCAGATAATTATGATATGGCTTGCGGCACTGGGGGCGCTCGATGCCTTTTATATCGCCTGCGCGCGCCAGTATCCTAAGCTTTTCGGCCGTTTCTCACGGAGTCGCTGCGAAACGGTGCTGGGCTCGAAGTGGGGCGCTGTCTTTTATTTTCGCAACGAGACTATCGGGCTTGTTTTTTATCTTGGCCTGATCTGCCTCGTACTCGCCCCCTACGTGGTGCCGCAGTTTGCGCCGCTCGTTTTTCTTTTTATTTTAGGCCTGGTATCGATTGCGTTTATTTTCTCCGCACTGCTTTTCTATTTGCAGGCGTGGGTTTTGCGGAAGTGGTGCTTTTGGTGCTTAATTGCGCTCTCCGTCAATTTTTTAATTTTCGCCGCCGAAATCTCTCTTTTTTGGGGCTGACTGCGGAGAGCAGCCGCCCCCCTTTCGTTTTTGGGCCGATTCTCATGGTTCGACCCATTCGATAAGCTCAGGGCAAGCAAGCTCACCACAAGTTGTGAATAAAAGATGCTCCGTTCGAGAAAGCGAGCTCTATTTCAAGCAGCTTGTCCCGAGCAGAGTCGAGGGGTAGAATAAAAGCCGCTATCGACTTAAGCGAGTGCGGTTTTGGCTGACTCGGCAGATGTGATAAATCATGGAGGGCAAGAGACTTTTATTCATACTGATCTTGGTGGGCGTTTTTGTCGCGGGCGTTACGCTCTTGAAGGAGTCTTTTACACGTCCCAATAACGGCGGGTTGGGGGGCGCTGGCGACCCGGGGACTATCCGCGGCGTGGTTTCGGCGTTGCTTCCTTCCGGCAAGGTGATTGTGGTGGAGAAGGAAGACGGAACCGAGGTGCTTGTCTCTTTGACGGGCGCTTCCGCCATCACCAATGAAGACGGGGAGGGGCTTTTTTATCAGGACGTCTCGGCCGGGATGCCGATTTCGGCCGCCGGGATCCGCGGCGAAAAAGATAACGTCCTGATCCCGTCTCTGGTTACGGTAAAAACCGCTTACGCATATAACGGTATAATGGTTGTTCGGGCGCCGTTGCTTCGCTACCAATACTTTTCGCTTCGCTACAATGTGAAAGATTGGGCTGTCGGAAAGTCGCCGAACGAGTTGCAGCTTTTGTCCGTTTCCGATTGCCGCCTGGCGGCGGGGGCGGGTGACGCCACAATCGGGGATACTTGGGAGAAAACCGAGCTTGAGCGCAAAATCGGCGGCAATGTGTTTCGTGACATCCGTTACCAAGAAAGCGAGCTTCCGGCGCACCGGGCGTTGTTCTTAGAAGATGCCGGATTGAAATACGGCTTAGCCAATTCAGGGGCATTCGGAGCCTATGTCTTTCAAGTATATTACGCCAGGCCGCTTTCCGCGACAAAACTTGCCGCTTGTATGCGGGCGGTGGATGCGGTTTTGGAAACGTTTGTTTTGCGCAACGCCTCGGAGCGGATTTTAGTAATTGAACCGGAAGCGCCCATTCGCGTTAAAGGCGGCGAGACAGTTGTTATATACGGGATGGCGAAACCATACGATGATTCGGTCGAGATTGTCGTTATTGATGAAAACGAGAAGATATTATGGAGGACAACGGCGCTTGCCATGAAGCGAGAAGGACAGATCTTTGGGTCGTTTCGTGTAACGGCAGGGCCCTTCGGCAATTTGCCGAAGGCGGTAGAGCTACGGGTATTCCAATATTTGCCCCGTGACGGCAGCCACGCCGATATGGTGAAACTGCCGATGGAGATTCAATGAAGATGGAGCTCCGTGTAGCGGACCTATCTGCCGGCAGGCGGGGCTATGGAGCATTCTGGTCAAACAATAACATCATCAAAATATGAATAAATTGGCTCTTACCATGCTTTTAGTCGTATTGCTGGCAGCGATTTTCTACGGAGTATTTTCACGTGAGGATGCTTCAATAATTGATTGGACTAAGATTTCGCGCGAAGCCCAAGTTGCCCGATGAGTATCGGCTTGTTATAATACTCCCCGTTTCTTATGCCGACTACGCTCTACACGGAACAATCGAAAAACATCCGAAAAACCTGGATTCTGATGAGTCTTTTTTTCGGAATTGTAATCGCGATTGGCTGGGTCTTCGCCCAAATTTACGCCAATCCGGGGATTCTTTATTTTGCGGTTTTTTTCAGCATTGTAATGAACGTTGCGAGTTATTGGTTCTCCGATAAAATTGTTTTGGCTCTGCATCGCGCCAAGATTGTGGACTTTAAAGAAAATTCCGAGCTTTACCGTGTGCTCGAGAATCTAACGATAACCGCGGGTCTCCCCATGCCTAAGTTTTATATAATGGAAGACCCATCGCCGAACGCCTTTGCCACGGGGCGCGACCCGAAACATGCGGTTGTGGTCGTGACCACGGGGCTCTTGGGGACACTCGATCGGTCCGAGTTGGAGGGAGTCTTGGCTCATGAGCTTTCGCATATCGGCAATCGCGATATGCTGGTTTCAACTGTGGCCGTAGTCTTGGTCGGGTTTATCGCAATTTTATCCGATATGTTCCTGCGCTCTTCGCGCTTCGCCAGGATCGGCGGGAATAATCGTGACGGCCGCGCGGGAGGCATTTTGATTATTTTGGGCATTCTGCTTGCGATACTCGCGCCCATAATTGCGTCGCTGATACAGCTTGCGATCTCGCGCCGGCGCGAGTTTCTGGCCGATGCTTCGGGGGCATTGCTCACGCGCTATCCCGATGGGCTGGCATCGGCGTTAAATAAAATTTCCGCTTACAGCCAGCCGCTTCGAACCGCGACCAATGCCACGGCGCACCTTTTTCTGCATAATCCCTTTGGCGCCGACCGAAACCAAGACAAAACCCCGTGGCTGGTTAAAATTTTCTCGACACATCCGCCCATAGAGGAGCGCATAAAGGCCCTAAAAGACCGCGCTATCCGTTAAGTGGCATTTATATCGCCAATTTATGCGACAAGAGTTATTTGGCTTCCGGCGTTTTTATCTACGATGCGGCTGATTCAATGCTGGAGATGATAGAACTTCAGATATAAACTGCAATCATGCTTATGACGGAGGGTTGGCCGAGTGGCTTAAGGCGCACGCTTGGAAAGCGTGTGGGAGAAATCCCTCACAGGTTCGAATCCTGTACCCTCCGCAAATTTTGGAAAAGCATTTCCGAACCAAAAATATGGTCGGCGCGAAGTGCCGTCTGTTCTGCATTCCCCCCAAAAAATTCTGAATCTGAAAGGATTTTCCACGCTCCGCGCGGCTCAAAAAGTACGGTCCGAGCTTCCAAAATAAAGTTCGAACCGACTTTTTTGAACAAATGAGTATTTTCCTCATTTGTTCGGTCGTTTGCCAATTCCATATTGTATTTCAAAAACTTTTCGGTAAGTTCGAACCGATTCTTTGCGTCACGATACTCTTCTAGCGAAAGTGCGCTCTCCAAATACGCGTTCATCAGCTTCTCAATTTTGGTTTCCAAAAGATAAATATCGGCTTTAATGGAATCTGCAAAAAGCGTACTCGATTGGATTTCGGATGATTGGTCTTTTCTGTTCTCCTCAATCATCCAAGAAAGCCAATCGAGTGGCAAAGAAACTTTTTTGATTTCCTCTTGAATTTGAGAAGTGATGAGCTCCTCACGGACATACTTTTGCTCACAAGGATTTTTCCGTTTGGTACATCGTAAATAGTTATGACCTTTTTGTGTCTCGGTAGTGATGAAGCAACCACATTCTCCGCAACGGAAAAATCCGCGATACAGATATTTTTTCAAACCTCGCGACTTTGGTTTAGACTTTCGGCTCATCACTTCTTGCACAGAATCAAAAAGTTTCTTTGTGATAATCGGTTCGTGCTTACCCTCAAAAATCTCGCCATTGTAGAGCATCAAACCGGTATAGATAGGATTTTTGAGAAGTTTTTGATAATTCGACACCGCAAGTTCCTTTCCGCTTTTTCGTTTCAATCCAAGTACATTAAATTTGTCACGAAGCTCTCGCAAAGTGAAGTTTCCTGTGGAATATGCCTCAAATGTCTTTTTGATAAGTGGAGCAATATCCACATCAACAACAATTCTTCCACCTTGGTTTATATATCCCAACGGAGACATTTGAGGCCATATACCTTCCTTCACTTTGTTTCGCTTGCCACGCTTGATATTCTCACCGAGGTTATCAACATAATACTTGGATTGCGAAAAAGCGATTGAGAGCATGAACTTGCCTTGCGGTGTCGGATCAAACCAAAAAGTTGGAAATTTCATCTCAGCTATCACGCCAGTATCAACGAGATAAATGACCTTTCCACCATCAACGCTATTTCTCGCAAGTCTATCGGGGTGCCACGCCAAAATACCAGACGCTTCGCCATGCTCCATACGCTCTATCATTTCATTAAACACAGGACGACCTGGTATTTTGGCGGTCTGCTTTTCGACAAAGACATCCACCACCTCCAGTTGTTCTTTCAACGCGAGTTCCTTTAACTCACTCAACTGGTCAGCAATACTGCGGACTTGTCTGTCTTTGTCGTCCGTAGACTTGCGAGTATATATGAAAAACTTTTTGGTTTGATTATTCATAGATTTGTATTGGCAAACGACGAGCCACGCGGAGCGTGGAAAATCCTTTCAGATTCAGAATTTTTTGGGGGGAATGCAGAACAGACGGCGCTTCGCGCCGACCATATTTTTGGTTCAGAAACCCTTTTCGAAAATTTGCGGTGTTTATTGGACAAAGTTCGAATGTATTTTGAGTTAAATCCTGACTCAGACTAAATGCGCCTCGGACACGCTCGCGGACTCGCGTGTGCAAAAACCAAAAAATTTCCTTGCATTTTTCTCGCGTCTCCTCCCCCCACCCCTCCACCGCGAAGCGGAAAAAGAAATGGAAAGGAATTTTTTGGTTTTGCTTCGCCGTAGTCATAGCTGTATTGTACTATAATTCAAGATTGCTTGGAAATGCAATATCTATTATGCTACAATTATGTTGATAAGTCAGAAATTGGGAGAGAATATCAAGAAGATACGCACTCGCAAGGGAATGTCGCAAGGCGACATTTGCCGAGCACTTGATATGGATAGAGGATATATGAGTGCAATAGAGAACGGTAAGAAAAATGTTACAATCATGCAATTAGAGCGGTTAGCGAAAGCCCTTGGTGTGCCCCCTAATCTATTACTTAAATAACATGGAAAATTTCGAACAACCACAAGGAAATCCGGAAAGTGTCCCAGATAAGAAAAAATTCAAAGTTTTCTTCATTAGGCATGGAAAGCCAGTTGTTGCCTCTGAAAACTATGGAACAGACCACATGCCGTTTGCTGAGTTTGAAGAAGCCATAGATGTAGCACGGAGCATGAATTTGCCTCTTAGCGAGAAAGGTGTGGAGGAAATCCTTGCATCACTCAGAAGTGAGACGCATGAAGGTCTGTCTAATACAAAACTGATTGTTTCCAGTCCCTACCTAAGAACGAAGCAAACTGCTGGGATTGTTTCTGATTATATTTTTGAGCAAACGGGGGTGCGCTTAGATGTGAATGAGTCCGAGCTACTTAAAGAAGTGGAGTTTGATAAACACGCACTTACCCAAGAAGAGTATGAAAAGATTCTTTCAGAAAAGGGGTTCATGGGAGTACTCGACCACTATGTAAACAATTGGATGGAGGGAAATCAATCTTCAGAAAACATTGATGATACGTATACTCGTGCCCAACGTTTCCTTACTTACCTAAGAAGGATTAGAAAGTGGACTAGTCATGACACGGTTTTTGTATCAACACATGGGTGGACAGGAAGAATCATCAAACATGTTGCAGAGGGTGGAGATAAGGATGGTTATATTGCAGAAACCCGAACGTTAAAGACGGGCGAAATATTTAGTTTTGATGAAGATGATCTCATCAAGCTTGAGGGTCTAGAGAAATGAATAATATGAAAAAAGGAAAAATTATTGCACTTGCGGGTGTACCTTCAACAGGGAAAACAACAATCGGAAAAGCGCTCGCAGAAAAATATGGCGTTTCTTTTCTCGAAGAAGACTGGAAGAAAATAATCTTTTTCTCTGAGGGGAAAACTCCCTCAAATTTTGAAATTTGTATAGGGTTCCTTAATATGCGTTTTGAGCAAATTGCGCAAGCAGAAAAGTTATCGAGTGAAGGCAAGGATGTCTTTCTTGATACATTTTTTGAAATGACCTCAATATATTCTGAGCAGATTCTTCCTAGCGATGAATTCAAAGAATTCAGAAAAGTTTTTGATGTGTACGGTAGAAACTTGCCCGAATTAGATAAGTATATTCATTTCACTGGTGACCTCTCCGTCATAAGAGAACGAGCACTTGCACGAAAGCTCGGCATTAAAAATGAAGACCAACTTGTCAGTTTGGATAACTTGAAAAATACTGAGAAAAATATCCTTACTATACTTTCCAATAAAGACCCTAAAAAAGTAATAGCTATTGATGTTACTAAGGAGGATACACGAACTGAAAGCTTCCTGGAGAATTTTTATCGTCAGATGATTGATTAATTAAAGGGAGCAATCCCCGCCGTTTTATAATTTCTCCTAAAAACGACGGGGATTATGGTGCGCGAACGGGAGGGTGGGTCAAGCACATACAGATTTGTTTGTGCCTCAGCACAATCCATATTGATTTGAGTTGTCGCTAAACTCTCTCGAAGCCACTAAGCGAACGCACACAACGCCGAAGTAGCCAGCGCGAGCGAATGCGAGCGGGCTATGCGAAGGCGGTTGTGTGTGGTTCGCGAACTCAAGAGTTACCACAAAACGCGGATATGGGGGCACCTCGGTCGCCGTGAGGGCGGAGAAAAGAGCAAACAAAAATGTTAAAATAAGATTGCTCTTTTCGGAGACTGAAACGGCGAAGCAAAACCAAAAATTTCCTTTCCATTTCTT
>Ga0209211_10001946_pt1 | contig 37076 bp, 35 predicted proteins | sample RifGroA2_FD_183992 | JGI IMG/M metagenome (GOLD analysis project Ga0209211, IMG submission 183992) | Groundwater microbial communities from Rifle, Colorado, USA - Groundwater A2 (SPAdes) (version 2) | ecosystem: Environmental > Aquatic > Deep subsurface > Groundwater | place: Rifle, Colorado... | reverse complement strand
GTCATAGTTATGAGTTGATTTTGTTCCATATTGATAGTCTAAAATTAGACTTCATTATGGCACGAAATATATTACCTATGACATTTCTACTTTGCCCATACTATGACATTATCATTTGGGCGGGACAGACGACAAAAATGAAACAGTGTTCCAGAAACATGTTAGCGAACTTAGATATGCAATGGATCTTGCTGATGTGGTGGAAGCAAAATTGAACATTGAGACAGAAAAATCATTTGCAATTGCCAATCAAACCTGGGGTTTATATATCATAAAAGAAATCCGTGACCGCGTTCACGGAGTCCAGACACATTGTGATTTAAGACAAAGCTACACCAGCATGGAAATAAATCCATTACAATACAGTCAAGCCTTTAAAGAAAACAAAGATCTTGTAAATGTCTGGGTTGGCGCAAAAATAATCTTGGCTGGTCACCTGCTGGCAACCAGGAATTGTAAAAAACCACTGAGCAATCATTGGTTTTAAAAAATATCCAAATACTCAACGCACTGCCCTAAATGAAATACGAGAGTCTGATCGTTACATATTTTAATAAATCCAGTCCGGTATCAAACAGCTAAGCTGGAATAGCTTAGCTGGTTTAGGTGGGGTTAAAAAGAAAAAACCAGAGCTTTACTCTGATTTTTTCATGGTGACCCCACCGGGAATCGAACCCGGATTTCCAGGATGAGAACCTGATGTCCTAACCGTTAGACGATGGGGCCGTTATATTTGTTTTGCGCGAAAAGTATAGCATAATTAGCCAAAATGACAAGAGTGATACGATAGCGTCACTCTTGACTTAAATTTCAAAATTTTGAGAAACTATAACACTATAAGTAGAATCACCCCAAAAATCACGCGATAGACGCAGAAGTAGAAGAAATTTCCTTTTTTTAAAAACTCTAGTAAAAATTTTATCGCAAAGATTCCCGACATAAAGGCTACAATACAACCGACAATTAAAGCAATGATCGACACATCAAGCCCGGCGTCGATGGCGTCAAAGGTTGTTAAAACTCCGGCCCCGAGGATTGCTGGGATGGAAAGTAAGAAAGAAAATCTTGCCGCACGTTCGCGGTCAATGCTCATGAACATTCCAGCAGTCATGGTTATTCCAGATCTTGAAGTTCCAGGAATCAAGGCAATGGCTTGAGCAAGTCCGATAACGATCGCACGCAACCATGAAATCTTTTCGATTCTTGCAATTAGATGTCTTCTTCTCATCACAAACAAATCAGCCATATACAATGCGATCCCCCAAACAATAAACGAAATTGCTACTACCTGTGTGGTTCTAAGTAGTGCCACTGCATTGTCAGACAATATAAAACCAACAATTCCAGCTGGAATTGTTGCTACTGCGATCTTGAGACCAAGGGATGAAAACAATTTTTTTGAAAAAAGCACGCGTAGTATATCAATCACTTCCTTACGCAAAACCCAGACCACAGCTCCCAAGGTTGCCACATGAACAGCCACATCAAAACTAAGACTTTCTGACTCAAGTCCAAAAAGCTCATGGATCAAAAGCAAATGCCCAGAGCTGGAAACTGGAAGAAACTCTGTTATTCCTTGGATCAAACCCGAGACAATCGCTTCAAGTAAACTCATAATTATTCATCAAAAGTAACTCGCTCGCCTGGCAAAACCGGAGTTGGACTTGAGTCAGTAGAGACAGCGCGCACCAGTTGCGCCTCTTTGATAGGCGCAGGTAAACCACCTGTCTTTTCAGTCCTTGACTCAGGCCGAGCAGACGGTCGATTATCATTTCTGGGAGGTCTTTGACCTGAAGAAGAATTATTCACAGATCCATCAGCCGGCTTTTTACTTCGACTTCGGCGTCTGCGCTTGCGTTTATTTGGATCCTGTTGACCCTGATCTCGGACAGATGAATCTGATCTAATTGGAGTTGGTGTTGGCGTTTGCTCATCATTCTTTTCCAGCATCGGTCGATCGAGCAGGGTCATAGCCGCTGCTGGCGCACGCAACATATCCCGCGCCTGAATATCAGTATTATCTTCTTTAGCTTCTTTAATCCCATCAATCCCCTTTGTCCCAACCACTTTTTCTGTCCTTTCCACTTCTACAACTTTTTCAGGCTCCTTCTTCTCCACCAGCTCATCAAGTTTTATAGATCCTTTTGGTTCATCCAAAACTAGTTCCCCATCATTAATCCTTGGCACAGTTTCCAGTACTTTTTTAGTTTCCTCTCTTTGAACTCTTTGTTGCTGTCCTTTGCTACCGCCTTTTTTCCGCTCTTCCATAACAATCGGATGACACTCTTCACAGTAGATTGGTCGAGATCGATCTAATTCAACTGGTAAAGGAAATACTTTTCCACAGCGTGTACAAGTATACTCATGGGAAAATCTAGCTTTCTTAGCATCCTTTTTTACTTGTTTTGTTTTTTCATACTCAGCTTCAATGTCAGTGTCTGCACCAAATCCACTCCATTCTGATACTTTTTCCTCAATTTTTGCCCGATTACCAGCATAGCGTTCGCGAGATTGCTCAATAACTTTTTCTTCTGATCCGGTTTTTGTAGCAATCGGTGGCAAGGTTAATGCTGAAAAAGGTTGAGAAGTAATACCATCAATCATCAACTTTAAATAAATATTATATTTTGGCAAATTAATCATGTCGTTTGGTGTAAAGCGAGGCATAAACTCCTCTTCCATAAAAGACGCATCCGGTCCACCGACTCGAAAAGCAATAATTGTTCCAATGTTTCCAAACACAGCATCGCGCACTTCTTCTGTTAACTGCTCAATATATTGATGAGCCATGATTAAGTTTAATCGATATTTTCTAGCTTCTGACAAAATAGAAGCAAAACTTTCCACTGCAAAGTTTTGGAACTCGTCAACATACATGTAAAAATCTTGTCGCTCTATCTCTGGAATATCCACACGCTCCATGGCTGACATCTGTAATTTTGTAATAAGCAAACCACCGAGCAGTCTTGATGAGTCTTCACCGATTCTTCCCTTTGCTAAGTTAACAATAAAAATCTTTTGATCATCCATTATCGCCCGAATATTAATTGATGACTTTGCTTGAGCGACAATATTACGAATAACTCCAGCTGATAAAAATTGACCAACTTTATTTTGAATCGGCGCCACTGCTTCGGAAGCAAATTTTGACTGATAACCTTCAAATTCAATAATCCAAAATTGTTTAACAATCGGGTCTTTAACATTACTGACTATTTCCTTACGATAATCAGCATCAGACAACATACGATTAATTCCTAGCAAAGTTGTGTTTGGATTGTCCATCAATGCCAAAATTGTGTTGTTCAAAATATATTCCATTCGAGCTGACCACACACCTTCCCAAATCTTTTTAAACACTGACATCATTCCTGCCACAACCAGATGTTTCATGTTTTGGTCAACAGCTTCCAAAATGTTAAACGCAATTGGATAATCAAAATCAGCCGGATTGAAATATACAACATCATTAATTCGCCAGCTTGGAATATAATCTAATAACCTTTCTGCAGTGTCTCCGTGCGGATCAATGTAGCAACATCCGTGTCCGGCATAAATATCAGACAAAATCATATTTTCCATGAGGGTAGTTTTTCCCACACCAGTTTTTCCAATTATATAAACATGCCGCCGACGGTCGTCTGTTTTTATACCAAAAGTTTGCATCTTATTTCGAAAATTTACTTTCGCGAAATAAGCAATATCATTTTCATGGTCATGAGGATAACGCATTGTCATATTTTTATACTAAACTGGCAAACTTTCTGGAGGTTCAGAATTTGATATTTTTTCCAAGTCTGACAAGTCCAATCCTGGCGGTAGTGGTGCAGGCATTCCTGGTCTAAATACTGGCATATCATCAGATTGTTTATTTTCTACAAAAGTCTCAGCTGGTGTCATGACAGGCAAGGAATCCGACTTAACCTCAACTGGATATGGATCTTGCTCCTGAGTTGGTGCATGAGGCGTTGGTGACTCTGGAATATAGTCAGCTGTTTTTTCGCGCATGGTTGATGAACCTTCAACATCAGTGGCACTGCGTTCAAAGTTTGGTAAAATCGATAATTCGTTTGGTGCATAACCAAGCTCTCGTGGCGCTTCAGCCATACGAGCACCCAGCGAAGTCAAAACCGGGGTGCGTGCATCTGGTCCTGGGAAGTGCCACAAAGTTGCCAGCTCTGATGCTGTTAAAATATATGGCGTTGTTCCACCAAAAAGTCGGTTTTTATATCGATCAACTAATTTCTTCTGTTTCCCAGGCATCTGCCATGCTTGGAAGAAATAATCATCTTTGGTAGTAACATTCTCTGTTAATGACAATTTATTCATTCCAGAATCATACTGAAGAAAAATTCCTTTAGTCATTGAGGCGATTGTGCCCTTGCGGAATAATTCTTTTTTTGCAACATAAACAAAACGAATTTTTGAATACCAACCAATCTCTTTTTGTTTTTGACCAACCGCCTTGAGCGTATCCTGCTCGTCTGGTGTCATTTTCCACATGCGGAAATCATCAGCTTTTTTTTCTTCAGAAGCACCAAAAGGTCTTCCCAAAAGCTGTTCGGCAAATGCTCCCGGTATCCAACCAACTGATTCATCAATTATTCCCTTCTTTTTTGGCTCTTCGATTCCATACTGTTTCTTCATCCACTTAATCGCATCTTTTTTCCAGTCTTGACTATCAGGACCAATAATAAGCATCTGGATCCAATAAAACTCACCTGGTTTCATCTTTCCTAACATTTCTAACATTGGCAATAAAGGATCTTTAAATCGAAGATCTTTTTCTCCGGCATGTTCAAAATCAACATATCGTTTGATTGGAAAATGCTCTTTTTTGGAAAGTGAAAGTTCAGAACCAAAACACTCATATTCTTCATTGGGATAATCGTCTGGAATTAGATTAATATAATCCTCAACTTCTATTATTTGTGCGTCAGGGTATTGCGCGTATAGTGCCGCCTCGACTAAATCACGATATTTCTTAATGGTACGAATATAATACTGCACCTGACCACCATTGCTGATAATTTCAAAAGAAAAATAAGCTTGAAACTTTCCATCCAACCATTTTTCTTTCCAGGTAATAGCTGACTTGCTACCGGAAAGATTATTAAAAAAATTCTCAATTCCCTTCACCGAATGAATAGCATCAGCCGGAATAGTAACTGTCAACAAATCCCACTTCAGGTTATCCCAGTATTGACCTTGTTTAATATCAATCCAAACCTGGGTGAATCCCCAAACCAGAATACAGAAAACCGGAAACCAACCAATATAAAGTACAATATCAGTTGCCACAACATCAGGTGGAGTTGTATTAATATAGTTTTGAAACAATTCCCAAATAGCAAGCATAGATGAAATTATTATAGCACGAAGCAGCAAATCATTGTGAGCAACGAGTTGTGAATTGGGGATTAAAATGAAAAACAAAAACTGCCGTAATCACGCGGCAGTTTTTTAACTATGATTATTTATTCAGCTTCTCTATTTCGCTTCCATTGCTCCCAAATAACTAGTAGTGGACTGGCAACGAAGATTGACGAATATGTTCCCGCGATAATACCAACTATAAGCGCTAATACAAATGGGCGAGTTGTTTCTCCACCGAAGAGAAAAATTGCCACCAACACCAAAACTGTTGTTAATGATGTATTAATGGATCTAGAAAAACTTTGGACAATGCTCATGTTCACTGTGTCTTTAAATGATCTTGATCCATAGCGATTACTTACTAAATTTTCTCGAGTTCGGTCGAATATAACAATTGTGTCATTGATTGAATAACCTATGATTGTCAAAAGTGCCGCAATAAAAGCCGTATTCATTTCATATCCATAATAATGACCAAGTATTGCAAAAACGCCAAGCGGAATTAAGACATCATGAACAGCGGCAACGATTGTTAACAAACCATACTTCCATGATTTGATAGGATCGGAAACCTTACGAAATGCCCAGGCAACATACAAAACAATCAAAACTAACAAAATGATAATCGCTTTCACTGAAGCCTGCATTAATTCTGATCCAATAACTGATCCAATTGTTTCGTATCGATTTTCTTCAAATAAACCAAGATTTGTTTCTAATGACTCTAAAATTTGCGCATGTTGATCACTAGACAACGACTCCGACCTAATAAGATAACTGGAATCACCTGTTTGCTGAACCGTTGGTGTGAATCCGGCATTAGAAAAAACTGTTCTCACCTGATCAATCTGAACTGAATCTGTGAATGTAACATCCATTAAAGATCCACCTGTAAAATCAATGCCTGGATTTAATCCAAATGTTATGATGCTAATCAACGACGCTAGCAATAACACCCCTGAGATTGAAAGCCAAATTTTTGATTTTCCAATTACATCAAAGTATTTCATATGCTTATTCTGTTTTTTCTTTCTTAACTCCGTAAAGCCAGAGTTTTTGCGCAGGCCTCCATCCGCTCACCCATTGCAATAGTAATCTGGTGACAAAAATTGCTGTCATCATTGAAACTAAGATACCAATAGCTAGTGTTAAGGCAAATCCCTTAATAAAGCCGCTAAGTGTAAACAAGACCCCGGCTGCGATTAAAGTTGTTAAGTTTCCGTCACGGATTGAACTCCAGGCGCGTCTAAAACCTTCATCAATCGCTGTGGATAAATCTCGTCCACTCTGCAGCTCTTCTTTCATTCGTTCAAAAATCAACACATTGGCATCCACAGCCATACCAAGCGACAAGATAAATCCAGCAATTCCAGAAAGTGTCATTGTCACTCCCAACCACTTATAAAGCGCTAGGTTAACAGCTGTATAAACAATCAAAGCAATAATCGCAAGAAATCCTGCTAAGCGATAATAAGCAATCATAAACAGTGACAAAAAAACAAGACCAATAATTGCCGCTTGAATACTTTTATCCAGCGAAGCCTTCCCTAATGTTGGTCCAACAGTTTGCTGACTCAAAAGCTCGATTGGAACTGGGAGCGCACCGGCATTTAATCGTTGTGCTAATAGCTTTGCTTCTTCAATTGTGAAATTTCCTGAAATTGTTGCTTTGCCGCCATAAATAACATCTTGCACAACCGGTGTTGAAATAGCCTCACCATCCAAGAAAATTCCAATTGGCTTTCCGATATATTCTTCTGTCATGCTGGCAAACAAATCAGATCCTTCACTATCAAAGGTCAACTGCACATATGGAATCTGGGTGTTTTGATCAAAAGCAACTGTCGCGTGATCAATGTGCTTTCCAGAAAGCTCTGTGTTGTCCCATGGATCTATATTTAGCAAGTCAGATTCTGTTGTCCATGTCATCTCAATATGAGAGATTTCATACACTGTTTTTTGATTAGAACCCTGGCGATAGATAAGGTGATATCCAAATTCTGTTTCCACAATGTTAGAAATCTCACCGTCTGCTAGAGCGAAAGCAGCGTCTTCAAAAGGAGAAACGGTCATGCCTTTTGAAATTGTTCCCAAATCACCACCAGAGGCTGCTGATCCATCATTTGATAATTCCGTAGCTTTTTGTGCAAAATTATCAGTTGTAATTTCTGATTTTATTTGTTCAATTAATAACTGAGCTTCGGCTTTGCTACGCTCTTGCTCGCATCCGGTTACTCCGCTGTAACAAATTAAAATGTGTGAAAGGTCAAGTTCCTCTTCTTCTGAGGTTGATTGAAAATTTACAATGTGCAAAGTCGAGTTGTACTCATACAAACCATCAATCACTCCTGTTTTTAGCTTTTCACGCTTAATCTGGTTGACTAGTTCACCAAAGACAGGATCATTCTCATCAACAAATCCATAATATCCCTTGTTAAATGAAGTTGATGAAATCGATGCTTCTCGGGCTAAGTCTCCAAAATCTTCACCATCTAGTGCCCGATCAAGGATTGCTAGCGCGTCTGTTTGTTCTTGAGCTTGAGACGCCTCCATTTGATCATGCTGTTCTAGAGTAAGCTCTACTTGTTCATCTATATTTGCTTTTGGAACTTTGAACTCAAGAATCGGAGTTTCACCAATCAGACCGACTGCATCATCAACATTAAATATTCCAGCCAGCTCAACTATGATTCTAAAATGATCACCATCAATCATTGTTTGAACAATTGGCTCAGAAACTCCAAAAGCATTTACCCGTCGTTCAATTACATCACGAACTCCTTCAACAGCTACTGCCCGATCTCCAGAATCAATCTGAGACATGTCAGCTTCATAAACTAAGTGAACGCCTCCCTGAAGATCCAAGCCAAGTTTATGTTGTTCTTCACTAAACTCTGGCATGTTAATTCCAATTGTGTTTTCAACTCCTCTGGCAACAGTATTCCAAGGATTAGGAAAAGCTGTGGAAGCAGTAAGAATGAAAACAATAACTATGGTCGCAAGCGCACTATAAAGTCCTCGTCTTATTCTTGGTGATCGTTTTTTCTCCATATTTTTAAAAATTCAAATATGCAGGCATATTACGGGATTTTATTGTAATAGACAAGTATAGGTGTGATCAAAACGCCCTTGATAAGGGCGTTTTGCTTTGATTTGACTAGTCTTTGATAAATTTTACTCCAAATACTGGCACCCAACGCTGATCGTGTTCATCTAAAATTTCACATGATTGATTCTCCACATACATGTTCAACGCAATGTCTGCAAGTAACTCCTGGTCTGTCATTATTTCAACCTTTAGCTCTTCAAGTTCCAAAATATCAACTGTGCGTGATTTTATTTCATTTTCAATCCCTTTTCTTTCATCTCGCAAATCTTTCAGCTTATCTCCCAACTCACGATAACGCGCATCCTGACTTAACTCATCCGTAATTGATTTTTGCAAATCTCTTTTTTTAGCTTTTGATTTTTGCAAACGCTTGTAGACTTGTTCGATTGATTGCATAAGGGGGAGGTTAGAAGTAAGAAGTTTAAAGTATAAAGTTCAACGCCAGAATTATATCATACTTGATTATAGGGTTAGGCAGTGCATTGAGTATTGTGCATTGAGTATAGAATGCGGGTTTATAGATTTCCCCTGGACAAAAGTTGAAAATCAGAGTATAAATCTCGGTTCGAAGAAGGTACAAAGCCTCAAACCAATGTCCCACTCCGCGTGGACAGGGAGCAGAAAATGGAATCGAACGGAAACCAAAAGAAGACCGTTGTGATCTTTCCTGGTGCCTGGAGCCGGGGAACGGCCGAGCTCTGGCTCGCGTTTGTCATCAAATTCTTCGAGCGCCTCAACCTCCGCGTAGTCGTGATGCACTACGAGGGCGTAACCATCGAAGAGATGGTGCTCTCCTGCTGGGTGCAGATCAAGTCCCTCGGTTTACCCGACGGCGTGCTCGGAGTGGCGTATTCCATGGGTGGGATTCCCTTGCGCCTGCTTGCGCGGGACAACCCTCGCCTGTTCTCAAGCGTAATCCTGCTGGCAAGCACGACCCGTAAAGGGCTCCCCTGGCGTGGGTACATCAAAGGTGTGCTCTCCATCCCGTGGGAGTTCATCCGTGGGATCTTCACCGGACAGGTCACGCTCGATTGCAAGCGCAATGTCGCCAAGTCGTTCTTCAACGCCCGCGACCGGTACGAGCCTACGATTGAGCCAATGGCGCGCTCGCTTATGGACATATTGAGGCCCGAACCGATCAGCTGCTGCCTCGGCCTGATCCCCCTCCCGTTCTTCCATGGGGACACCGGGCCAATGCCGTGCCGTGCCGTGGCCATCGTGCCACGAGACGACATCCTGTTTGCCAAATCGACATTTGCCGATGACCCACAGGTCATGCCAATGTCCATCAACGGTGATCACGGCTCTGTCCTGGACGAGGCCTGGGTCAACACAGCCCTAAACTGCGCCACAATTCTCATCTGAAAACCTTAGGCATCAACGAACCGCCCGTTCCACGAACTTCGTGTGGACCGGGCGGATACTGTTTTTATAATCAAGCACAACCCCCTTTTAATTTACTCGTACCGCAAAGCCTCGATTGGATCGAGGTTTGCGGCTCGTTTGGCTGGGTAAACGCCAAAGGCGATTCCCACTCCGGTAGCTACAAGTACGCCCAGTACAATTGCACTAACTGGAATATGCAAAGCCCAGTCGTCTAAGAAGAATTTGGCAACGATCGCTATCACCACCGAGGACAAAATCCCTCCCAATACGCCAACGATTCCTCCAATCATGGTGAGCAATACAGCCTCTGCTAAAAATTGTTGTAAAATCTCGCGCTTAGTTGCGCCAATGGATTTGCGTAGTCCAATCTCTCGAGTGCGTTCTGTAACTGACACAAGCATGATGTTCATAATTCCAATACCTCCCACTACCAATGATATGGCAGCGATCGACGAAAGCAACAAAGTCAAAACCGAACCAACCACTCCAATAATATCCTCAGCATCACTTTGGGAGGACACATAAAAATCATCTAAATCAAGATCGCGCTGAGGGTTGTCTATATTATGCTCGTCACGCATCACAAACCTAACCTCGTCTTTGGCATAATCCAAATCAACATCACTTTTGGCCCGCGCCACAATATAACTAACATAATCCACGCCCATCAAATCTGCTTGCATGGTGGTGATTGGAATACTTATTTGCGTGTCTAAATCTTGAAAAAATCGTGTTCCCTGCTCATCAAACACACCGATCACTCGAAAAGCTATTGATCCAATCTTTACCTTCATACCGGTTGGATCTTGTTGACCAAATAAATCGTTTGCCAAGTCTTTTCCTAAAACCGTAACTTTTGTATAGCCCTCAATGTCTGAACTAGAAAAAAATCTTCCGTAAAGCAGGTCAGCTGGAAAAATATCCAAATAGCCCTCATTAATCCCATTAATGCTGGCAAACTGACTTTCTTGTTCATGAGAAACAGTATTTGTTGAAACCAAGATCGCGCTCACAGCTGTAAACATACCTGTTTTTTCCAGCGCTTTCTGATCGTCAAGCGTGATTGTCTGCTCAACAAACGGACTTGGTGGGCCAGAAGTGGGGTCGCCGGCGCTTGCCTCCACAAACAAAAGGTCAGACCCAAGATCTGCCACCTGTGACAAAATCAGCCCTTCTGCGCTCTGACCAATGGACAGCATTAAAATAACAGAAGCAATTCCAATCACAATTCCCAAAATTGTCAAAGCACTACGCGACTTATTACGCCTAATTGAAACTGTCGAAGATGATATTAAGTCTTTCCAAAGCATATTATTTAGTATACCGATCTGTTCTTCGCTTGTGTCCGGTTCTGTCTGAGATGATTTGGCCGTCTCTAATTGAGATTATCCTTTCTGCAAACTCGGCAGCTTCTTGCTCATGAGTGATCATAATAATTGTCCTGCCTTTGGTATGCAATTCTTGAAACATCTTGAGAACCTCAACACCAGTTCTAGTATCAAGATTTCCAGTTGGCTCATCAGCAAAGATGATGCTTGGATTCCCAGCCACAGCTCGAGCAATGGCCACACGCTGACGCTCACCACCTGAAAGCTGATTACTCAGATGCTCAAGCCGATGATCCAGTCCTACAATTTTCAAAGCCTTTTCTGCCAATACTTTTCGCTCTGCTTCTGGGATCTGATCATAAATCATTGGCAAAGCCACATTCTCTAAAACTGATGTTCTTGGCAGAAGATTAAAAGATTGAAAAACAAAACCAACCTCTTTTCGGCGCATAATAGCTAACTGATCATCAACCAGTCTGGAAACATCCTGACCTTTAAACTGGTAAACACCGGAGGAAACAGTATCTAAAAATCCCAAAATGTGCATAAGTGTGGACTTTCCTGAACCTGACGGTCCCATAATGGCCACAAACTCACCTTCCTGGATTGCAAATGAAACTCCATGCAAAACCGATGTTACCACATCATCGTTTACATAATCCTTGTGAATGTCTTTGAGTTTTATTAGTGGCGTGGGCATATCAAAGCTACTAATTAATAGCTGTGATAACCTCATCACCTTCTTTTAATCCTGATACGATTTCTACTAATCCGCCGTCGGCTCGCAAACCAGTTACGATCACCTGCTCATCGTATAAATCACCGTTTGGAGTTCGCACATACTTTGTGCCGTCCTCATGCTGGTAGACAGCGCGCTGTTGCACATAAAGTATATCAATCTTAACTTCGGTTTGAATAACAACATCAGCTGACATTCCCGACTTTAGTACTAATGCTTCGCCATCATCTAAATAAATCTCCACTTGATAATAAACAACGCCTTCAATGTTGCTCTCCCCTGGGTTGATTCTGCCAACATGAGCTGGAATTTTTACGCCTTCACCATAGGCGTCAAATGTAACTTCTGCCTGGTCATCAAGTGCAATTTTAACAATATCTGCTTCAGGAACATCAACCATGATTCGGTATTGCTCTGTGCTTGATTGAACTCCAGCAACAGCAGACCCGATTGAAACTGATTCACCTGTAGAAAGATCCATATGAGTAACAACACCGTCAAACGGCGCGTGAATTTCTGTTTTTGCTAACCTCGCCTGCGTCGCGTCCATCTGAGCTTGGGCTTGACCAACTTGAGCATAATAAGCAGCTGTGTCCACTGCCCGCTTACCTACAGTTAAAGAATCAAGATCAGCTTGGCGCATACTTACAGTCGCTTGAGCAATAGCCACACTCGAACTCGCGTTTGATACTGCTTGATCATAAGCTTGTTGCTTTGAGTCAACTGCGTTTTGGGCATAGTCTTTAGCGTCTTGCGTACTTAAAAGCAAGCTAGTAATTGTTTGGCGTTGTCCAACCAGGGCCGTTTGCTCAACCTGAATCGTATCACGCTCTGTGTCAATTCCTGCCTTTAGTGTTGATACATCGCTCAAAGACAAATCAGCTGTATCACAGCTTGTATTATCAAGAACTCGACGAGTATAAAGTAAAGTTGATGATGTATATGAAAGCGCAAGCTCTACTGCATCTGCTGCTGAATTGATTTGATCGTCAGAGGACAAATCTGTTAAAGCGTAAACAAGATCCTCTGCTCTGTCTCGATAATCAGCCGCATAATTAAATACATTTTCTGCGCTTGTTAATTGCTGTGGATCAGTGGCTGACAAATAGCGCTCAAAACTATCATTATAAAGCGTGTTTTCAATTCCAAGTATTTCATCAACTGCACTTAATGCACTGCGAACATCGATCATTGAAGAAAAAAGAATCGTACGCAAATCTTCGTACGATTCTTCTAAATCCTCCTGATTTTCGTTTATTGTATGAGTAAAATCAGCTTGCGCATACTCAAGTGCGGTCTGTGCAATTGCAACATTTAATACTGCGAGCTCTTGTTTGGACAAAAGATCAGCCTGCGCACTATCAAGCGAAGCTTGGGCTGACGCCAGTTCCTGGTCAGTTGCTCCGGCTAAAAATTGATTCAAGTTAGCTTGTGCAAGATAGAGCGCTTGCTCAGAAGCTGATAAGTCTGCCAGTATTTCCGTACTTCCCAAGATAGCCATAACCTGACCCTCCAAAACCTCATCACCAGATTGCACAAATACTCGAGAAACCGTGCCAGATGACTCAAAAGCAATGTCAGCCTCTTGGAAAGACTCAAGTTCACCTGATACCTCCACAGTCTGAACAAGATCACCACGCTCGACCTTTACCAATGTAAAGGTCGAGCCACTTCCTCCCTTAAAATAAAACCCAGCGCCTACCATAAGAATAACAACAATCCCGAGCGCCCACCATTTCCAAGAAACTGGTTTTTTGACGCCATTCTTGACAATAGACAATGAATCCGCCTGTTTTTGACTATTTTCCATAAGAAGCGAGTCTGTACTTTTTTAAGCTAAAAGTAAATCCAAATCGGCTTAATACTAGCATATTATTGACAAAATGTCATTTTTATGCTATTATTATGCGTTCACAATTAAGGCTCTTTGAGCCTATATTGTGTGATATTGCTCGTTTAGTATGATTAATCTGGTTGTTGGGTGAATCGGCTATGTGTCAGTTAACATTACTCATGTTAGCTTGAGGCATAGTTAATCCACCCAACAACCCCACACTTCCGTGGGGAGAAGGAGATAGCATGACCAAGCGCATGCTGGTGTCCCTCGCGGTCGCGGCCTTCCTGGCCGTGATCATGTCCATCATCAACCCCAGCCGGGCCCAGGCGGGCAACGGGCACTTGGTGCCCGAGCACGCCCTGGTCCAGGCCTCGGCCATGACCACGACGCCCACCGGCCTCCCGGCCGGAAACATGATCGTCTGGCCCGAACCCATCATGGGCTGTGACCAGGACTTCACCGGGCGCGAGGGGCGGGAGTTGGCCGCGCAGGACGCCGCCGTCCTGCGCTCCCTGGCCGCCACCCTCATGGTGGCCCAGGCCGACATGGCGCACAGCCTCACCGAGGCGAGCCAGGGGGGCTGGCTCTACATCGACTACGGCATGACCCTCGGAACGCTCAGTGACATGAGCGTCCGGATCGTGGGCGACATCGCCCGCCTCGACGAGCTCGTCGTGTCGCTCCCGGATACTGACGAACAGCTCCGGGGCCGGCAGGCCCGCCAGGTCCAGCAGCTCTGCAAAGAGCAGGGAAACCTGCTCAACAGCTACAGCGAAATCTGGATCCAAGTGGCCACGGTGGCCGCCTGGATCACCCGTGCCCGCATCCATGCGGGTGTCGTGGTGGTCCCCTGGACCACCAACCGGTTCATGGAGATGGACACCCGGATCATCCGGGCCCAGGTCTCCTCCCTCAACGAGTTCGTCGGGCCCGAGTGCCTCGACGAGCTCGACCGGCGGCTCGGGGGGTGCATCGTCAAGTAGGCCCTCCCCCGCTTGGGACAATGACAGAGGATCGAGCCCAAGCTCTCCTCTCGAGTCCCCCGTGCCTCATCACACCTGTGATGAGGCGCTTCGTTTTTAATGATTTCGTCTTTAATGATGACAGGTCGCCTGGATTGACAGTTATGTGTAAATCAGCTAGTCTAGCTGACCAACCCGCCACCACTAGGAGGTGAACATGCGGGATGGATCGACGACCAATTCAAGATCGGTGTGCTTCTCCAGCGCATCGGTCGCGAGAAGCCATTTCCCTGCTGTCCGACCGAAGGATGCCAGCAATGTGGCGCCCCGGTCGTGAAGCTTATCCTCCCCGACGCCAACGGATCGACCGATCCGGAGGATGTCTCAGAGATCGAACTCTGCGTCCTGTGGCGCTCGGGTGTCGTGACGCTTATGGACCCGGGCGAACCAGAGCCCTACAAAGGCCAGATCCTGCGGGCCTTCGACCCCAACTAAGCCAGCCCTCGTGCTAGCATACGCGCAAGCCCGCGACTCTGTGAGTCGCGGGCGCTAATGTTTATATAGAAAACGAAAAGGCCGGCTACGAAGAGCCGACCCGAGCGATAGTTCTAGCGACGACAGTCGCTAGTCGCCATTACCAACGTAGTCGAGCGTGCCGGCATATTCTCCGTTTCCGTCGACATAGAGTGGATCATTCTGATCCACAATCCCGGCCCCCTGAAGGCCATCAAGTTCATCAACGAGGTCTCCCCCGTCATCACAGGGCAGCGCCTGCGACTCATGAACCGATCGTCCGTCAAGAATCTCGGGCACACCGAACATGGTCCGCGGGAACCTCTCCTTGAGCAACCTCAGGCAGGTGTGGGCGTCATCTTCTGCGCGCAGGATTGCCACATGCTGGTCTTCAAGGGCGCAGATCTCTTTCCAGAGACCAACGACCTGACGAAAGCTCGCGCGCTCCACGACGATGGCAAAAGACCGCATTCCGCGCTCGACCGCTTCATTGTCGTGCGCACAAGTCTTGGCCCACCGCAGAGCCTTGGCCAAAACCACCTGCTGAATCTGACCCATTCTCGTATGCATCTGCACGGCTTCACCATTCGCGTCCATTAACCCGGACGCTGGGAGTTAGGGGTGGTGGTTCACTGCTCGGACATAACAAAATAGCCCTTTTGGGCTATTTTGTCAATATATCCTTAATTTAACTAGGCTCCGTGACAATTTTTATACTTAACTGGGCTTCCGTCAGGTTTAACCGCTCCGCATGGGCAGGCGTCGTTTCGGCCTACTTTTGGGACAGTGCGGACTGCTTTTTGGGTTGCACCTTTAAGAAATGCTTCAGCTACTTTTTTTACCATTGTTTTTTGCGCGCCAGAGAAAGTTAATCCTGCTTTTTCAAACAAACTTGGTGCACCAGCAATAATCTTTTCTACTGCTACTGACTGCTCAATTACCTTAAAAATATTATAAACCACCTCACGGGCAATGTCGGCTTGAAAATCCTGGAATAGTCCAAATGCTTCCCGCTTGTACTCCACTAGTGGATCACGCTGACCATAGCCCTGCAAACCAATGGCACGACGCAAATATGTCATTGTGTCCAAATGTTGCACCCAAAGATTATCATTGGCTCGCAACATTACATTACACAATAACTTGTGGAACTTTTCTTCATTGTCAATCTGAACTTTTAATGCCTCAAGTCGACCAACAACCATTTTCATAAAAGCCTCAATCACAATCGAACGCTTCTGTGCTAAAACCTGCTGATCCTTGACCCGCTCTATAAACTCACTCCTAACAAGCTCTGAAAACTCAGGGGTTATTGGCAAAATAGTTGTTAAACTTTCAACAATTTCCTTTGGATCCCAATTGGCCTTTTTCTCCTCACCTTCCATTGTTTTATCACGGAAAGCTTCAGGAACATCAATCTTTGCTTTTGGTTCAGTGTGAAAAAATACAATTCGTTCGATTTCTTCCTCAACCATTTCCAAAATCGCTTCCTCAGATCCTTTGGCATTTTCCAAAACTCGATCGCGCCAGTTGTAAACATGCATACGGTGACGATTCAAAACATCATCATATTCCAAAACATGTTTGCGAGTATCAAAGTTATGACCTTCTACCCGCTCCTGCGCTTTTTCAATGGAACGACTAATCATCTTGCTTTCAATCGGAGTTGTTTCATCAATATTAAATGTGGTCATCATCTTTTTGACTCGCTCTGATGCAAAGATACGCATTAAATCATCCTCAAGTGAAACATAAAATTGAGTATCACCTGGGTCGCCCTGTCGACCCGATCTACCACGCAACTGATTGTCGATTCGTCTTGCCTCATGTCTTTCTGTACCAATAACAATAAGTCCGCCCAAATCCTTAACTTTTTCATGCTCTTCTTTAGTACATGGATTTCCTCCTAAAATAATATCCACACCACGACCAGCCATGTTTGTGGCCAGTGTGACAGACCCTGGTTTTCCAGCTTGAGCAATGATTTGTGCTTCTCTTTCATGGTTTTTTGCATTCAAAGCCTCATGTGGAATTCCAGCTTTTAATAGCAAGTCATCCAAAAGTTCATTCTTTTCAATGGACGCAGTACCGATCAAAACCGGCTGACCTTTTTCTCGCAAAGCTTTGACTTCTTGCACAACTGCCAAAAACTTTCCTTTTTCCGTTTGAAAAATCTTATCTGTTTTATCATTTCTATTAACCGGACGATTGGTAGGAATAACAGCCACATCAAGATTGTAAATCTTAGCAAACTCCTCGGCTTCTGTTTCTGCAGTTCCAGTCATTCCAGCTAACTTTTTGTACATGCGGAAATAATTCTGGAATGTGATTGTGGCCAAAGTTCGACTTTCATTTTTAATTTCCACTCCTTCTTTTGCCTCAATGGCTTGATGCAAACCTTCGCTATATCGTCGACCTTCCAAAATACGACCAGTAAATTCATCAACGATCTTTACCTCACCGTCCATTACCACATAATCTTTATCCTTACGGAAAAGTGCATGGGCTTTCAATGCTTGCTCAGCGTGATGGATGATTTGCAAGCCTTCTTCATAAAGGTTTTTAATGCCCAGTCTTTGCTCGATCTTATGCATTCCTTCTTCTGTAAAGGTTGCTACCCGTAATTTTTCATCCAAGTTATAGTCAATATTTTCTGAAAGTCCTAAAATAATTTGTGAAAAACGATAATAAAGATCAGCTGACTCTTCGGCCGGCGCGCTAATAATCAAAGGCGTGCGAGCTTCATCAATCAAAATCGAGTCAACTTCATCAACAATCGCAAAGTTCAAAGGTCGTTGAACTTTCTGCTTCAAATCCATGGCCATGTTGTCGCGCAAATAATCGAAACCAAACTGATTGTTTGTTCCGTAGGTTATGTCAGCGTTATAGGAGTCGCCTCGACTGGCTGGAGACAAAAAATCCATTTGCACCTTAAACGAACCAGTTACATCGCGCTCTTTATCTTCAGCATTCTTTTCTTCTTCTGTCTGTGCTTTAAAATCCTCGTCATACAAATATCCACCTTCTTGCTGTATACAACCAACTGACAAGCCAAGTGCATGGAAAATTTGACCCATCCAAACCGTGTCACGCTTGGCTAAGTAATCGTTAACTGTCACGACATGGACACCTTTACCAGACAAAGCATTAAGATAAATTGCAGCGGTTGATGTTAAAGTCTTTCCCTCTCCGGTACGCATCTCAGCAATCATGCCATGATGCAAAGCCATTCCACCCATTATCTGCACATCGTAATGGCGCTGACCAAGAGTGCGTTGCGATGCCTGACGGACAACCGCAAAGGCCTCATGAGCAATATCATCAAGCGTGTCACCTGATTCAAGCCGGGCTTTAAACTCTTGAGTCTTATCCTTAAGCTGATCATCAGTTAACCTGGCAATGGATTCCTCAAATTGATTGACCTTTTCGGCGTCAGATTTAAGGGTTTTAAGAATTTTGACATTCGGATCCCCAAAAATCTTTGTTAAAACTTTATTCATAATGTCCTTATTCTGCCTGATTTGCCTGTTTTTTTCAAGCAACCACATAAAAATCAAAAACACGCCATGGCGTGGCTACGGAGTACAGACAATCGAGATCCGATCTCCAGAGGTCCGATCTCCAGCCATAGCTCGACTCACAAAAAGCCGGCGTTTTTCGCCGGCTTTAACTTCGTACTTCCATTTAGCTTATCCCTTCAGCTTATCCTTATATTCCTTAACCTGCCGTGACAAAATCTCGGCTGCCTGGTCGATAGCTGCGTACAAATCCTCTTCTGTATCCTCGGCTCTAATTAATTTCCCTGGAACATTCAAATTAAACTCTGCCCGAAAAATCTTTCCTTTCTGCTGACCTGTGGTTGTTTTGCCAACATCAACTGCCACATCACAGGGTTCAAGCCCGCTTGTAAACTTCTCGATCTTTGCTAAACGCTTTTCCACATAGTCCTTAATAGCGTCAGTAAGATCCAGATGTGTCCCAACAATTTGTGTAATCCGCATATGTGTTTTTTAAATGTTATTAGATTTGGAGTGTAAAGCCCGGCGGAGCCGGATCCGGCCTGCCCGGCTTCGCAGGGCTCCGCCGGAGGTTGAAATGGTTGCTAGGGTTAAGACCCTTTCTTTTTCAAAACCCAATATAATGAATCTCTTCTTCTAGCTGAATTCCGAATTGATCTCTTACCTTCATTTTCACCAATGAAATTAATTGAATGATTGCATCGGCCGTTGCATTCCCATCATTGATAATAAAGTTTGCATGATCCTCACTAATTCGGGCGCCGTCAATCTTTGTCCCTTTTAAATCTGCTTGATCGATCAACCAACCGGCACTAACAAATCCAGAATCAATCATGCTCTGCGGAACATCAATCTTCTTTAGCTTTTCTAAATCATCAGCCTGAATCTCGTAATTTTTAAAAGTACATCCAGCAGTGCCTGAGGCGATTGGCTGACAAACTTTTCGTTTATCCAAGACAAATGCCATTCGCTCTTTGATAACTGAAGCGTCGTCTTTTTGCAGCTCAAACTCAACTTCCAAAATAACATCCTTGCTACTTGGATCTTTAAAAGACGAATGTCGGTAGCCAAACAAAATATTCTTCTTTTCAATTCGTCGTACTTCTCCATCTCGCAAAACTGTTACAGCAATAATATGATTATGCATTTCTCCACCAAAACAACCAGCATTTCCTCGCACTGCCCCACCAACCGAACCTGGCAAAGAAGCCATCCATTCAAGTCCTGACAAACCAGCATCAGCTGATTGTCGCGCCAACATAACTGATGGCACTCCGGCTTGAGCAACAACATGAGTATCATCAAACTTCAAACCACGCATTGCCACTCTAATAACAATCCCATCAAATCCAGCATCACTGGCAAGCGCATTTGATCCTCCGCCAATCACCTCCCACTTGATCTCATTGTCTTGTGCAATCTTCATTACACTCTTTAACTCATCAACAGACTCAACTTCCACAAACCATTTTGCTGGCCCACCAACGCGAAAAACTAAATGCTTTGCCAAAGGCTCATTTTCCTTCAGCCGATCACCAACTAGAGTTTTGAGTTCTGATGTGATTTTTTCTGACATATCAAACTAATTTACGAGCTATGTTATCAATGGTGCCAGCGCCCATGAAGATTAGGAGATCGCCGGGTCTGATATGGTCGCGGAGATAATCTTCGATGGCATTATAATCTGATGCAAAAAATACATTCTCGATCACATCTCGATCTTTGATTCTATCCACAAGTTGCTGTGAAGAAATATCATCACTTTCGTTACGACCTTCAACTTCGTATATCTCTGCCATTACAAGTTCATCAACGCCATCAAAGGCGCCGACAAACTCTTCAAACAATTCCTTTGTTCTTGATCTTTGATGCGGCTCAAACACAACCAACAGTCGACGCTTAGGAAACGCTTCTTTGAAGGCTTCAATTGTTCCCTCGATAGCATCAGGGTGATGAGCATAGTCAGAATAAATATCAGCTCCTTTCCAAAGCCCAACTCGCTCAAACCTGCGCCATGTTCCTTTAAAATTCTTGAGTGCCTGAGCACAAACCTCTGATGACACTCCGATATGCTTGGCAGTCATAATGGCTGCAGCTCCGTTTTCCGCATTAAACTCACCTGGAATTAGTAAATCGTAAACTTCATCTTCAACAATAAACTTCTGTCCGGTTTTTTCTACTTTACGATCTTGCACTTCAAATTTGATCATCTCTGCCGTTGTTTGCAGTTCACAATGATCATGACCAGCATTTACCACGCAAACTCCACCGGGTTTGACTCCTTGCAACCACTTATTAAAAGTTTCGCAAATATGATCAAGATCGCGATAATAATCCAAATGATCCTCAGTAATGTTTGTGATAACAGCAATGTCTGGTTTGATATTCAAAAAGCTAGCTAAGTGTTCACAAGCTTCAACCACAAACCACTCACCTTTGCCAGCATACAAATTATGTTTTGGCCAACCCGGAACTTGAGTGCCAACAATCACCAACGGATCAAGTCCGGCTTCGATTAGGATCGAAGCGATCATCGCAGTTGTTGTACTTTTCCCGTTGGTACCTGAAACAGCAATAGTCTTTTTTGTTTTAGCAATCTCACCCAAAAACTCTGGGTATGACATTTCTGTTATTCCTTGCTCTGACGCCACTTGACGCTCCACACATGTGGCTGGAATGGCGCGTGAATAAATAACAAGATCACATTCCCGAGGAATATTTTCAGCAAAGTGGCCCAAACGGAAATCAACACCCTCGCGTTTTAAATCCTCAATAATCGAATTAACATGCATGTCGGATCCACTGACTTTTGCGCCTTGTTCCAAAAACAAACGCGCCACAGCCGAAGTCCCAATCCCTCCTAAACCAATAATATGAACATTTTTCGCTTGAATCATATGTATACATTTATTGTATCAGATTTTGCTTTTAGCAAACACTTCAAAATTGGACTCCCTAAAGTTCAACTCCTTGCTATGCACCTCGAAGCTCCAAAAGAGCGAAGAGGTGTGGATAACTAACTGATATTTGGAAAACGGGTTGCAAAGCAGTACAATAGCTTTATTATGTTGTGATATAGGTAAAACAGACGACGACCACCGAGTCTCGATTTCTCCCCTCATTACAAAAGAGGGGTCAGGCAAGGTCTTGGTTTCCTTTAATCCCATCACACTCTTCAATCCAATCACCACCCCTATGACTCTACAAAACTACGACCCCGCTATTGCAAACTCACTTCAAGCCGAGCTTGATCGTCAGCGTGAAGGACTGGAAATGATTCCTTCGGAAAACTTTGTTAGTCCGGCTGTGCTAGAAGCCTTGGGATCAATCGCTACCAACAAATACTCAGAAGGCTACCCAGGCAAACGCTACTATGGCGGATGCGAAAATATTGATGTTATTGAACAGCTGGCTATTGATCGAGCCAAAAAAATCTTTGGCGCACAGCATGTTAATGTCCAACCTTTGTCTGGCGCACCTGCAAACATTGCTGCCTATGAAGCATTGCTTGAACATGGTGATACGATCCTAGGCATGGATCTTTCCCATGGTGGACATCTAACCCATGGCCATCCTGTCACTCAATCTTCAAAAATCTATAACTTTGTTCGCTATAAAACTGACGCTCAAGGCTTGATTGATCTGGATAATCTTCGCGCCATGGCGATTGAACACAAACCAAAACTTATTCTTGTCGGCTATTCAGCCTATTCCCGTGAGATTGACTATGCTGGTATCAAACAGATTGCGAACGAGGTTGGCGCACTAACCATGGCTGACATGGCACATATTGCCGGATTAATTGCTGGCGGCCAAATGAACAATCCTGTGCCGATTTTCGATCTGGTCACCACCACAACCCACAAAACCTTGCGCGGTCCAAGAGGTGGAATGATTTTATGCAAAGCAAAACATGCCAAAGCTGTAAACAAAGCTGTCTTTCCAGGCCTCCAAGGCGGGCCTCATGAAAATGTTATTGCTGCCAAAGCGGTCGCTTTTAAAGAAGCGCTTGAGCCTGAGTTTAAAATTTATGCCGCACAAATAAAAAAGAACGCAAAAATTCTTGAACAAGAATTTTTAGCTCGTGATTACAAGCTCATGTTTGGCGGAACTGATAATCACCTGCTTCTAATCGATGTGACAAATAAAGGTTTGTCAGGCAAAGAAGCAGACCATGCGCTTGATGCAGCCGGAATCACAGTTAATAAAAATATGATTCCTGACGACCCCCGCTCACCAATGGATCCATCAGGAATTCGACTGGGAACTCCAGCAATTACCACGCGAGGAATGAAAGAAGATGAAATGAAGATAATTGCCGGATGGATCGATGAAGCAATAATAAACTGGCAAAATCCCAAAAAACTTGCTAATATTCGGGCTAGTGTAAAAGAATTAACAAAAAAGTTTCCATTGTATCGAGAGTTGAAGTATTAATCTGGTTCTCCTCCTTTTTAAGGAGGGGTTAGGGGTGGTTATTCCGGAAAGTGGAAACTATATTAACCCCCTCCCACTCCCCCTTGTAAAAGGGGGGAGAGACCGAGTTGTCGATACTACATTCTACTTTCTACCATCTATGTCCGAAATCCTTCAGGGACGACAGCTCGCGCAAGCTATTCGTGAGAAAGTCGCCAAGCAAATTAAAAAAGAAAAACAGCCTCTTGGGCTAGCTGCAATTTTGGTTGGAAATAATTCAGCCTCAAAGCTTTATGTTTCGCTCAAAGAACAAGCCGCCAAAGAAGTCGGGATGTACTTTGAAAGATTTGACTTGCCAGCTCGAGTTTCACAAAAAGAACTGATTGATGTAATTGAAAAACTAAACGCGCGCAATGACATTAACGGCATACTTGTCCAATTCCCGTTACCAAATCAGAATGAAGACAAAGTCGTCCGCGCCATTGATCCTCGCAAAGACATTGATGGTTTTCATCCAATAAATCGTGAAGGATGGTCAACTGAACATCCGGCCATCTTTCCACCAGTGGCATTGGCTACAATGGAGCTTATCAATGCCAGCCACCAACCATTGCATGGCAAACAAGCTGTGATTATTGGAAACAGTGAATTGTTTGCTCAACCGATAACTGTGTTGCTAAACAAAGAAGGTGTAGATGTGCAAAGATTCTCACCAGACGAATCAGCCCTGGCTAGCAAAACACGCACAGCTGACATCGTTATCGTGGCTGTTGGTCGAGCAGACTTTCTTACCCGCGACATGGTCAAAGACGGAGCGATCGTAATTGACATTGGCACAAACAAAAAAGAAGGAAAGAATGTGGGCGACGCTGCCGAAAATGTCAAAGGAGTAGCCGGATTTATCAGCCCGGTCCCGGGAGGCGTCGGCCCCCTCACAGTTGCTTACTTATTAAAAAATGTAGTTGACGCATCGAAGATGCAAAAAAAATAAATCCAAAAAACACAAAAGCCCCGCCCACTGCCAGCATGCTGACGTATTGGACGAGGCCACGAATAAATCAACCAGGTGCCCTACTTCTTGGGGATCGCAGACTTCCAGCAATCGCTATCGTCGTAGAAAACGACGAACTTCACAACGTTCATCTCGAGAGTGTGTGAGCCGTCCGAGGCAAACGAAGTCCTCTGCGACGAACAGCCTCGAAGTTCCACGCAGACGATATTCACATCCGCGGGCCGAAGCCCGTATTCCGTCATGAAGCCCACGATCTGCGCGATCTCTTCGAACTCCTTACTCTGGATCATCACTTCCTCCGCGAGAGACGTGAGCTCAACGCGAGCGCACGGTCCGAAGACAATACAATTTCAACAAAAAAACAGGGTTTTGTCAACCCATATATCAGAAATATATGAGAAATAACCAGCCTAGGCTGGTTATTTTAAAATCTCAAAAAAAGTAGGCATCATAAAAAAGAACCTGCAAGACTCTCGGATCGCGCAGGTTCTTTTTTTTAAACCAGCTTAGCTGTTTCACCCCGGACTAAAACAGCTTAGCTGTTTGACACCGGACTGAAATTTCATATCAGCAACCTAAAAACCCTAATTTTGGAGGGCAGCCAAACCGAATCCAGTCTGACAGAAACCTTTGATAATCATAATAATCGTCAAATTCCGATTCGATCATTTCGCTTTTTATAAATGGATATTTCTTCTTGAATGACTCAGATACACTAGACCATGTATATCCCTCAACAAACCTTAGAGCCTCAGAAACTTTCTTTATTCCATTATTTTTCCAATCTTTATCAAATATATCTAAAGGATTTAGATGGATATAACGAAATAGATGCCAAAGATAGCTGTCAGAAGAAACATGCTTTGCCTTAAAAGGGCCTTCAAAAAGACAACCAGAACGATTCAAGACCAAATTTAAATAATTTGTATACACAGTACCAATGTCATGCATAAAGTCAGAAATACCGTTTTCTTCAAGCTGTCGAATAAGCATGTGATAATGGTTGTCCATTATGCAAATTGCGTGAATATCGACTCTTTCGACTGCATTACCATCATACCTTAAGCTTTTGATGTAATTTAAGAATTTATCCTTATCAGATTCATTCCTAAATGTTTTACGTTTATCAACACCGCGATTATACACATGGTAAAAATCGCCATTACTAAATTGAACATTTCTCATATAAATATAAAATTCCCATTTTGAATTAAATGGGAGTGTACTTTCATGACATCAATTTTAATAAATGATGTCAAGACTACCTGTGGAAAAATGCATCAATGTGGCTTAGCTCAATCAGCTAAGCTGTTTCACCCCGGACTAAAACAGCTTAGCTATTCCAGCTTAGCTGTTTGACACCGGACTGAAAACCCGCTCAATTCTCGCATCGTGCGGGTTTTTTATCCAGACTAGTCCTTGCCTGGTGTCATTCGGCTGACGAATATATTTCTGTAACACTTATTTCTTTATTGCATTCTTCAAATTGAGCATCAATGATAACTTGATCGTCATCTGTCTTACTTATCATATATCCAGCTCCATTTACATTTGTTTTATCCGGCTCTTCTGGTATTGAGGTTAAATATACTTCACTGTCAGTAAGAACCGAAAGATCAATCAAACCTTCACATAAACCACGAGTTACACATATCTCAGTTGGCAAATTTGTAATACTAGACGGCAAATACCCTGTATCTAATTGATATTCATTCACCGCGTTTAGAATAACATTAACATCTGCACTTCGCTTGTTATTATTGATTTCCGGCTCTTGCTCACTCGGATTCACGCAAAGAACAACAATAAAAATCAAAATAGCTATTGCGACCACGGCCAACAATACATCAATTAATGTCAGTCCTTTTTTAAATTTAGCAACTTTCATATATCGATCAATCTAAACTGACAAAACTCCCCAAACTGTAACAATCATTCCAAGCATTAGTATCACGGCTACAGAATCAAGCATCCAGTCTGGCAATGTTAAAGCTCGTTTTGATAGTTGTGATTTTGCGCGCTTGTACATGGCGATAATTAAAAGTCCGATTATTACTCCAAAAACTCCACCAGTAAATCCAATGACATTAATAAAATCTCGAGCGCCAAACAGAAATAACACTATCGGAACACTTACTGCCCACAACCATCCACTCATGTAGCGCGCTTTAAAATCAAAAATCGCTGTGTCCATAACTTGCACTCCTAGAATGATAAAACTTGTAAAAACAGCAAATAAACCAATCAAAGAACCAACAATTATTGCCCAACTACCCACAACATTGCCAAGTCCCAGGATTGCTTCTTCGGTTGTTCCTGTGCCAGTAACTCCAACCACTATTGCGGAAAAAAGTAAGTAAATAAGTCCGACTATACCAAGACCAAACGCTATTGCCCGACCAATCATTTGCTTGTGTCGACCAAGAATATCCCGCATTTCCGGAACAGTGCCCAAGCCGCCGAAAGCAAAAAATACAACACCAAACGGTAAAAACACAAGAGATGTGTCAATGTACATTAAATTATTAAGATCAACATATGGCACTGATCCGCCCATAATCACAATCAATAAAATCAGCAAGATAAAAACTGAAACAACTTCCATGCGCGAAACAAATCCCAGGCCACCAATCAAAATAAACGCACTAACTATAAAAAATGCTAGTTGAAAATATAAAACTGGAAAATGGATTATTGGATAAAGCAAGGCATGTAAAAATTCTCCACCAATAATTATATACGCCAGCATTGCTCCCCAGTTTGAACAAAAAAGCGCCACGCTTGCAACTCGTCCCCAAAAAGTTCCTAAAAATTGTTCAACACTTTTTGAAATTCTGTTGTGATTGTTTAATGCAATCGAGATCTGTCCGTAAGCATGAACCAAAATATAACTGACTATTCCTAGAATAATTAAATATCCAAGTCCAACAAAATAACCAGCCTGAGAAGAAACATAAGGCAGACCAAAAATTCCAACTCCAATCACAGTGCCGATCAATGACTGAACGCTCTTAATAAAAGCACGGGACTTTAAGGTCATAGATGCGTTTATTATAGCACAGTGCGCAGTACACAGTGCGTAGCCGTGCTCTTCGAAGCTTGAAAAGTGTAGAAGAGTACACGGGAACATCAGCCTTGTTGTTCAATGCATAACAAGACCTACCTGACCTACAGGACCTACGATCCCCATCTCGACCACCCTCATCCCCATCTCGAGCGGAGCGAGAGATCTTCTCACTTCGAAAAAATCCCTCCTATCGTCGGTATAAAAATGAGAAGATAATTATCCCCCCTTCCTCCCCAGCTTCTGCGCAGTTTTGGCTTGAATATCTCTGGATCTAAGGTAAGATAAACACATGTCCAATGAGCTACGAAAATTACCCCCACATAATCTTGAGGCAGAAGAATCGCTTTTGGGCTGTATTTTTATTGATCAAGAGTCACTTGCTAAAGTTTTAGACAGTGTGCGGGGCGAGGATTTTTACAAGGAATCTCATCGTATTTTGTATGAATCAATGTTGGAACTTTTTGAACGACATGAACCGATTGATGTTTTAACAGTTGGTAATAGACTTGAGGAAAAAAAAATGTTGGAGCGTATTGGTGGCAGAACAGCGATTGTTGAAATCACAAACCGCGTTAGTACCTCAGCCCATGTGGCAAATTACGCTAAAATAATTCAGAAGAAAGCAACTTTGCGCAGACTTCTTCAGGCTGCATCAAGAATTACTGAGCTGGGATATAATGAAAATGATGAGATTGATGGAATCATTGACGAAGCCGAACGAAAACTTTTCGATGTTTCTTCAAACTTTATCCAAAAAAGCTTCACTCCGATTAGATCTATTTTAACTGATGCTTTTGATCGCATCGACCAACTTCATCGTGATCGCGGTAAACTTCGTGGTATCCCCACTGGATTTACTGGGCTGGATAATCTTTTGGCTGGATTACAAAAATCTGACTTAGTTATTCTGGCAGCGCGACCTTCAGTTGGAAAAACTAGTTTAGCCCTTGATATTGTTCGCAGTGTTGCGCTCAGGGCAAAGGAACCGGTTGGATTTTTCTCTCTGGAAATGGCCAAGGAACAACTTGTTGACCGTTTAATCTGTGCTGAAGCTCATGTTGATTTGTGGAAATTACGAACTGGGCGACTTTCCGACAAAGATGATGATTTTCCAAGAATTGGTGACGCGCTGGCAAAACTATCAGATGCTCCAATTTATATTGATGACAGTCCTTCGGCAAATATCATGACTATCCGTGCCAAAGCCAGACGACTTAAAGCCGAACACGGACTTTCATTAATTGTGATTGACTATCTGCAGTTGATGGAAGGTCGAACCAATAAGAGCGATAACCGAGTTAATGAAGTTGCAGAAATCAGTCGTGGATTAAAACAGATTGGTCGCGAATTACAAATTCCAGTCCTAGCCCTTGCCCAACTTTCTCGTGCAGTTGAACTTTCCAAACCCGCTATCCCAAAACTTTCACATTTGCGTGAATCTGGATCAATTGAGCAGGATGCGGATGTGGTATTGTTCTTGTATCGAAAAGCTGCGGACAGAAACTATTCTTTAGAAGAATTAACACCTGAGGAAAAAAGCTCTGGCGAACTCCATGTTGCCAAACATCGTAACGGTCCCACTGGTATGGTAAAATTGTTCTGGGACCCGCAGTTTGCTAGCTTCCGTAATCTAGATACTCGTCACATTGGGCCGCCTCCGCAAACTCAAGCATTAAACAGCGGTCCAAATCTAGTTAACATCGGATTACCACCAGGAGTGCCACCGAAAGGAGCGTAATGAAGTTAAAAGTGGAAAGTATAAAATTAAAAGTATAGAAAACCAAAACTTTCCCTTTTCATTTCTTGTCCCCACTTTCTACTTTCTACTTTATACTTTCTACTTTAAACCCTTAACCCCTCTCTATGTTTAACAAAATCAAACAAATTAAAGACCTAAGATCCCAAGCTAAGACCATGCAAGCTGCGCTGGCGGAAATAATGGTTGTCGGAAAATCATCAGGCGTAATGATTACTATTGATGGTAATCAAAAAGTTCAAGGCGTTAAGATTGACGAAAGTCTGGAGCGATCAAAGATCGAAAAAGCTGTGCAAGAGGCTTTCAATGACGCATCTAAAAAACTCCAACAAGAGCTTGCTGCCAAAATGAAGGAAATGGGCGGACTTGAAGCTTTTAAAGATTTAATTTAATTACTTATCATTTATATATGAGTGAGCGATTAGTTCAGATGGGAAAAGACAGAGAGTCTGACAGACTCGTTAACCAACGAGTTGACGGAACTCCAATTCGTGATTTGTTTATGGAAGAAGGTTTATTAGTTGTTAACCATGAAGACATTGAGACAGCTAAAAACACAATGACATACGCTCTAGGAAAAGCCACACGCGAAGAAGTTGAGTCTTTAAAAACTTTGCCCATGCCCGAAGCCAGAGCTTTGGCAACAAAATTAGTTGAGCGACAAGCTGCAGCATAATAAAACATGCGTAAATTCCCTGCTCCAATTCATAATGTGGTGGCAGCGATGACGCGTTTTCCTGGTGTTGGTCCCAAGACTGCACTGCGATACGCGTTTGCGTTGCTTTCCATGCGACAAGATGAGCGTGAGCGAATGGCTCGCGCTATTGTTGATCTTTCACATGTCCAAACTTGTAAAGAATGTTTCGCTTATACTGAAGAGCCGATTTGCTCAATTTGTCGTGATGATAAACGAGCAAAAAATATACTCTGCGTTGTTTCCGAATCTCGCGACATTTCCACAATTGAAGCAGCTAATGTTTATCATGGAAAATATTTAGTATTAGGTGGAGTCTTAAATCCAATCGAAGGTCAAACCCCTGATGTGCTCCATGTCAAAGAGTTAATCGTTCGCCTGAGCGAGCATCCGGAAATAAAAGAAGTCATCCTAGCCTTCTCACCTGATGTGCATGGGGAAACCACAATGATGTACTTGGCGCGAAAAATTAAAGAGCTAGATCGACGAGCAACACGCTTGGCGCGAGGGCTTCCAATCGGAGCTGACCTGGAATACACCGACGAAGTAACCTTAGGCGACGCACTAATCGGCCGAAGTGAGATGTAAATAAAAAAAACACCCAACATAATTGCGTAGGGTGTTTTTTAGCTTATTTAAGCAACTATCTTTTCGATCTTAATCTTTGTGAAAGGTTGACGATGTCCATTCTTTCGACGGTATCGTGACTTTGGCTTGTATTTTACAACCATCACTTTTTTTCCTTTTCCGGTTTCCATCACAGTTGCTGTTACTTTTGCACCAGCTACTGTTGGAGCGCCGATTTTTGTGTTAGCCCCTTCGTCATCACTGACTAGCAAAGCTTCAAGTTCAATGCTTTCACCATCGCTTTTCTCAAGCTTTTCAACCTTGAGTTCTTGGCCTTCTTGAACCAAATACTGCTTTCCTCCTGTTTGAATAATTGCGAACATAGACTTATTTGTGGCTGTGGACGGCCCATCGACATAATCGATGCGTTTACTCGCCGGAAACATGCCTTATTAATTAACGCGAAAAGTGTACCAAATTGACCGAGATTAGTCAATAATCACCATTCAGCTTAGCTGTTTTAGCCCGGATTGATTCAGCTTAGCTATTTCAGCTTAGCTATTCCAGTCCGGACTATTTCAGCTTAGCTGTTTGATACCGGACTGATTTCATTAAAATGTTACAAGTAACGACCTGATCCCCTACTTAAATATTCTCTGTCCAACCTCAACCTGATACTTATCCACACCTCCGGCTGGGAGCTCTAGTACTTTATCCACAGCGTATGGTTGAGAGTCCATGTTTGTAATATTTCCTTGATCATTCAGCGGATCGATCGCAGTTTCGATCTTTACAATCTGATCATTAACAATCCACACAATATCCAAAGCAAACATCATGTCCTTCATCCAAAAATATCTTTCAGCTTGATCTTCAAACTCAAATAACATTCCGTCAGCATCAAACTCTTCAAAAACAACATCTGACAAGCCTTGCATTCGATCGAGCTCTGTATTAGCAATATAAACCTCGAGAGTTTGATTGTTGATTGATATTTGAGTTTTTTCGGCGACCCCCCCCACCCTTCGCTCTGCAGAGCTTCGGAGTGGCACATCCCACTCCCCCTTAGAAAAGGGGGAGAGACCGAAACTTATTATCGTGCCGATGATAGCCACGACAATGAAAACCAAAATTATAATCATATTTTTTGACATTTTTGCAGTGTGAAGATTGAAACAAGCATGGCAATAAATAGTATCCCCAGAACCAAAAGCTTTTGCCAGCTGGCAAAAATTAAAGTTGTTAGTCCAAAAATCAATGCTACTGCGTAATAAATTAAAACGATCGATCTAGTGCTCAGCCCTAGGTCGCGCAGTCGGAAATGTAAATGTCGTCTATCACCAGCAAAAAGTGGTGATCCACATCGATAACGATCCCAAAGTACAAAAATAATATCAAATAATGGAATGGCCATCACAAGCAAGGCTGTAGCGATTTTTCCCCCACCAATCACTGCCAAAACTCCGATCGAGTAACCAACAAAGGTACTGCCTGCTTCGCCGTAATAAATACTGGCCGGACTCCAATTCCACACCAAGTATCCAAGAAAACCCGCAACCATAATAAATGCGAGTAAAGCTGAGTCTGGCTGATAAAACGCTACTGAGAGAGCCAGAGCACCCATCATCAGCCCCGCAACAGAACTAACGCCTGACGAAAGCCCATCAAGGCCATCAAGCAACTTTGTCACATAAGTCATGCCCAAAAGCCAAACAAATGTGATGCCAAACGAAAAGATCTCACCTATCTCAAAAAACCCACCAAGTGGGTTTGTAATTTTTGAAACTCCAATACCAAATCCAGCTGCCACCAATGCGGCTATGATGGGAAATAAAATCGAATATCGAGCGCGAAGATTAAACTTATCATCAGCTAACCCGCCAATCATCAAAATTAAACCACCTAGTAAGTAACCAACAAAGTGCTGATTTTGCATGGCGCCAGACGATAGTTCATCTGAAAATAATAAAACTCCGATTAGAACAATTGAAATTGAAATAAATATCCCAACTCCGCCAAGAGTTGAGACTCCGCCTTTGTGGGTTTTTCTAGCTACTTTCGGCTCATCAATAAAGCCAAACTTGCGACCCAAAGCTCGTGCCCAGTCGCATAAAAGCAAAGAAAACAGAAAGCTTAATAAAACTGGATAAATCCACCATGAAGGCATAGTGACTATAGTTTAAAGCAAAAAGCCAAAAGTTTAAAGCTAAAGCGCATCAGCTTTCTTTATCTCAATCACGCCTCCAGCCTTAAGCACTAGCGTGTCTCGCCTACTCACTTTTCCTTGTAATAAGTACTCTGCAATTGAGTTATCCACACGCTCCTGAATTACGCGGCGTAAAGGTCGAGCGCCAAACTTTGGATCAAACCCAAGCTTTGCTAACTCGTAAACTGCCTCGTCAGTGGCCTCAAATCTGATCCCTTTAGCATCAAGTCTTTGCTCAACTTTTTTGATGAGCAAGTAAGCGATGGCGACTACATCCTCTTGCGACAATGGTTTAAAGATCATTACTCCGTCAAATCTATTCAAAAACTCTGGTCGGTAAATCTGCTTTAATTCTTCTTCTAGTAAATGTGCTTTGATTTGCTCAAGTGGAGTCTGCTTTTGCACTTCTTCCTGAATGTACTGTGTACCAGCGTTGGAAGTGGCAATCAAAATCACATTTGTAAAATCAACCGTGCGCCCCATGCCATCGGTAAGTCGGCCATCGTCCATGACCTGTAAGAACAAGTTTAATAAATCTGGATGGGCTTTTTCTAACTCATCGAGTAATAATAATGAAAATGGATTTTTACGCACTGCTTCTGTTAAAAGCCCTGGCTCGCCTGATGCGCCAATTAAACGCGCGATTGATGACTTGTCTTGATATTCAGACATGTCAAAACGCAACATGGTATTTTCACTGCCAAAATAAACTTCTGCAGTTGTTTTTGCTAACTCTGTTTTTCCAACTCCGGTTGGCCCCAAGAACAAGAAGTTGGCAATCGGTCTACTCTCTGATCGCAGTTCAACGCGGGCTCGACGCAAAGCTGAGGAAACAGCGCTCACTGCTTCTTCTTGTCCAATAATTCGCTCATGCATGCGCTCTTCCAGATTAAGCAAAGCACTACTTTCTTCTTGCGAGACCTGAGTTACAGGCACATTAGTTTTATCTGAAATTAATTTTGCCACATGCTCTTTGGTGACCTTTGCCCACTCCAAACCTTCTGATCCAACTGTTTGTCCAACCTCCTGTGCTAGCACAATGGCTTTTTGCGGCAAATACTGATCATGTAAATAACGAGTGGAAAAATCAACCAAGCTAGCAAGGGCCTCGTATGTGAAAACAACTTTGTTTTTATTTTCAATTCCACCAACTTTTGATTCTAAAATATGAATTGCATCATCACGCATTGGTTCTTCAACTATAACCTTCTCAAGTTTTTGACCAAGAGTGGTAGACTCCAGACCGCGAGCATATGATTCTGATGAGCATGTTCCAATCACAAATGTGTAGCCCTTTTCCAGTTCTGACGAAAGCACAGCTGACAAATCAATCCCCAGTGAACCTGTGAGTTGATCAATATTTTCAATAACTAAAATAATATTTCCAGAGCGAGCAACTTCAGTTAAAGTGTATAAAAATCTTTCCTCAGCACTTGATCCACCTTGCGCACTAACAATATGTGGAACTGAAATTTTCACAAGTCGCTTGTCTTGCAAACTCTTTGGCACTCTTTCCTCAACCATGCGCTCTGCCAATCCATAGACAATGGCATCTTTTCCTACGCCAGACGGACCAACTAACACAACGCTTTGTCTTCCTCCTTCGATAGCCCGCAATAAATTATTCATTTCCCTATCTCGTCCGATAAGAATTGGCAAACGACCAAGTACAGCTGAGCGGGTCAAATCCTCAGACACACGATCTAAAAATGGAGTCGCTACTGCAGTATAAGCCCGGTCCATTCCCTTGGTTGGCTTGTAGGATGCAGCTTGGCGAAATTTTGTGTACCGATCAACTAGCTCTTCATTAATACGGATCCATTCAACAGCATTTTTAAGTTCTCCAGGTTCAATGCCAACTGAAAACAATAGCTCTTGCAAAAATTCGTCTGCCGCAAAAGCGGAAATAAATATCTCGATTGCACTAACTTGACTACGGTGACGAGACAATGCACTAGCAAATGCCTGACAAACCACAGCCTGTGCTTTGGTGTCAAAAACTGCACTTCCCTTTTCCTGAGTTGATAATCTTCTACGCAAAGCGTCCCTGATCTGATCAAATGTAATTCCCAATCTCACAAACAATAAAGATACTGCTCGGCTTGATAAAGTTCCCAAAAATAAATGAACAGCCGTAACCTGTGCTTGGCCACCTTTAAGAGCAATGTGAAATGCATCCTCGATTGCAGCCCGAGCATCATCGGCTAATACTATTCCGATATCTTTATGTTTTTGAGCAATATCCAAGCTTGGGATTGTGGAAACTTCAAAAACTTCTAATTTTGTCTTTGGAAGTTTTTGCACTTGCATTTTTTTATCCTGAACTCTGAAAAATATAAACAGAATACACAAAAGTGCGAAAAGACCTACCAAACTAATTAACTGCGGTCTTTGCCAAAAAGATATTTCCAACATTTCTTGAACGCCACCAAACCAAATCGACAAACCAACAAACACAGCACATCCGAAAAATATCGCTACTGCTATTCCATTAATTATTTTATTTATCTTATTACGAATCAATCGCAGTTCGATCGTTGCTTGTGATAACTTTTCTTTCCAATACCAAAAAACTCCGTCTACCAAAACTCCGGCTATGCCCTGTTGAATATTCTTTTGCTCTTGATCAGACATAAAGCGCTAGGAATTGATAAATAAAAGTAATCACAGTAACTGGAAGAATCGCAACATAAAGTGCAAGAAACAGCACTACTAAAATAATCAAAATAAAAACTCCAATAGCGCGACCAATGATTTGCGCCACGCGCATAAAAAAACTAATAATCCTACTTTGCCAATCATACATGCCATACATTGGCACAAATAAATTTTTCACCCACACATTTAAAGCCAGTGATTTTGCATATCCAGAAATCCAACCCCATCCACCACGAGCCACAAAAACAAGTCCATGGGTGTACCACCAAAACGGAAAGCGAACAACGCCTCCGATAAGGTCGATGAAAAAATATCTCAAACCTAATAAAAATATTTGCATGAGTTAATTATATCGCAGAAGGTGGAATGAAGAAAGTAGAAGGTAGTGTCAGAATTCAGAAGTGCACAAAATTAGAATTCAGACACAGAACTCGGAATGAAAAACCACTTTCCAAAATAACCACCCCCGCCCTTCGCTCTGCAAAGCTTCGGAGTGGCACAGCTAACCCCTCCTTAAAAAGGAGGGGGAATCAAGTGTCTAACCTTCAATATTTGATCGAAGCTCCTCCATTAGCCTAAAGTAAAATCTCAAATTCTGCATTGTAGCTAGGCGGTATGATAAAAGTTCTTCGGTTTTAAAAAGATGTCGCAAGTATGCTTTTGAATATGTTTTTGAAGTTGGACAATCGCTAAAGGGATCGATCATGGTTTGATCAAACTCGAAAGATTCGCGAGTGATTTGGACTTTGTTGTACATGGCGTTAGCAATTCTTTCATCACATGCACCGTCGCAAGCTAGTTCAAAAGCATCACGCACAGCCTCGGTTGGATCTTTTTTCCACAAAAATAATGTACCGTGACGGGCATTGCGGGTTGGTAAAACACAGTCAAACATATCAACGCCAACGCTCACATAATAAACAATTTCCTCTGGCATGCCCCCACCCATAAAATACCTCGGCTTATCTTCTGGCATTTTTCTCGCTAAAAACTTGGTGATTCTAAAAGTATGCTCACGACTTTCACCCACTGATAAACCACCGATAGCATAGCCATCAAAACCAATCTCAGTTAGGCCCTTGATTGATTGCTCGCGAAGATCCTCATGAGTTCCGCCTTGCACAATTCCAAATAACTTCTGATTATGATTGTAAGAATCCTTACATCTTTTTGCCCAACGCAATGATCGCTCCATGGCCTCTTGATAACGCTCATGTGATGAATCACCGGCAGCCACATCATCAAACTGCATAATAATGTCAGAACCAATCGCAGACTGCATCGCCATAGAGCCTTCAGGAGAAATTTTGATGCGTCTACCATCAAGATGGGATTGGAACGCAACTCCATCTTCATCAGTCTTGTTCATCTTGGATAAACTAAACACTTGATATCCACCGCTGTCAGTCAAGATTGGGCCATCCCATTTCATAAAATTATGAAGGCCACCCAACTTTCGCATCCCTTCACTGCCCGGTCTCAACCACAAATGATAAGTATTTGATAAAACAATTTGCGCACCAAGTTCACGCACATCACCTGACGACAAACTCTTCACAGCACCCTTGGTCGCAATTGGCATAAAAAATGGAGTTTGAATACTTCCATGCGCAGTTTCTAAAACTCCGCGACGAGCTTTGTTATTTGTATTTATTATTTTGAACATACTTATATTTTATCACAAAACCCCCCGATTACTCTACGACCCCCTCCGTCCTTCGCCCCACTAATGATGGAGCTATGGAACGGCAGGCTACCTCCCCCTTCGGGGCATGTTCCCCAATCCAATTTTTAACTAAAAAACTATCAAGAATAAAAAACAAACCCTATTTAAGGATTCCTATGTTAGGATCTTTTTTATTTTGGATTGATTTTTGTTCTTTTTCTGTCCTTCTAAATACAATCCGCCCTTGGAAATGTTTTATGTTTGAA
>Ga0209211_10001944_pt1 | contig 37110 bp, 35 predicted proteins | sample RifGroA2_FD_183992 | JGI IMG/M metagenome (GOLD analysis project Ga0209211, IMG submission 183992) | Groundwater microbial communities from Rifle, Colorado, USA - Groundwater A2 (SPAdes) (version 2) | ecosystem: Environmental > Aquatic > Deep subsurface > Groundwater | place: Rifle, Colorado... | reverse complement strand
CCTTTGGGCATGCCGGTGGTGCCGCCGGTGGCGGACAGCATGACCACATCGTCCATGTCAACGGCCACATTCGGGCGCGTTGCCTGCTGCTCGGCGATCCAGTCCGTCAGCGAGACAGCACCGGTGACTTCGGACGCGTCGCCATCGACGCAGATCCAGTGCTTGATCTTTGGCAGGCGGGGCTGCAAACCGGCGATGACGGCGGCAAAATTCCTCTGGAAGAACAGCACTTCACAGTCAAAGGCGTCGAGCACATAGTGGTTCTCGTCGGCCGAATTGCGCGCGCCAACGGGAATCCAGGTCATGTTGGCCCGCCACAAACCCAGGGTGCAGGTCCAAGCCGTCACGTCGTTGGTGGCCCAGACCGCGCCCTTGTTTTCGGTGGTGAACCCCTGCGCCAGCAAGGCATTGGCGATGCGGCAGGAGAGCTCGCCCACTTCGTTGAAGCTGAAGTGGCGATCGTCCTGAATGTAAGCGGCACCGGTGGGGTTGCAGCGCCAGCCGCGGTCAAAGAAGTCGATGATAGCCATGATGTTTTTCTTTCTTACAGTGTTTGCACATTGGCTCTGGCCAGGCCACGCTGCTCAAGGAAACCCAGCAGGTAGCGGTGGCCAAAAGCCTTCGAGCCGGACGCAAAGCCGACCCGGGCGGTCTCACCGTCCAGCAGCTTGATGGCGGCGGCCACCTGCAAGGCGCCGGTGGCGATGTAGGGCGTGATGCCATGGACGGTGGCGCGCACTGCAGCCAACTGGCCGCGGCCGATGGCAACGTCCACCGTGCGCTGGATGCTGGTGCGCTCGCGCGGGGGCATGGTTGGCGTGGTCGAGTCAACCAGGCTCTTGACCACCGCGTCCTGCTGTTCCTTGGGCAGGTGCTTGTACTCAGCGTCCCACTTCTGGCCCAGGCCGTGCACCATTTGCATGACGTTGTTGTCGTAGAAGCCGACGCTGGAGATGCAACTGCGCACGCGCGGGTCGTGCTCGAAGTAAATGGGCAGGGAGGTGCCACCCCAGGGGATGCAAAACACGGGCGCAATAAAGTTGGGGTCGCCGACGTTGAACGAGGCGGTCACCGGATGCGGCACCAGCTTGTTTTCCCAAAGGTAGCACTGCTCCGAGCGGAAGAGCTCAAAGATGGAGGCGGCAGAGCCAACGCTCACACCGGCCACATCGCGCGGCCCCCGGCACAGCGTGGCGGTTTCAAGCGCATCGACGCCTTGCGTTTCCAATGCCAGCTCGGCAGCGATTTCCGAGAAGCTGTACATGTAGGCGTTGGACGGCGACACCAGCAGGCCGGCCTGACGGTAAAGCTCGCCAAACTGCTCGCGCACAGCGCGCATGTAGGCTTGCTCGCCCGTGGTGTCAAGGTGGTGGCAACCGGCCTTGAGCGCGGCCTCCACCGTGACCAGACCGAAATTGACAAAGGGGCCAACGGTGTCGCAGACCACCTTGGCACCTTTGAACGCCTGGGTCAGCGACTCGACGTTGTGCTCCGCTTCAATGATTTCATAGGTGGCCGACTCGAGCCGGACGACGCGCTGCGCCATCATCTCCTGCACCCGCTTGGCATTGCGCGCCACCGCGGTGAAAGGGATGTTCTGGTCGATCAGCCAGTCCATGACCAGCATGCCGGTGTAACCACTGGCGCCATAGACGACGACGGGATGTTTTGCCATTTTGTGTATTCCTGAAATAAGGGTTAATGGGATCGGGTTGGGTTCAGTTCTGGGTCCAGCCTTCTTCGTACATCTGCTGGCACAGGAAGCCAAGACGGGTCGAGAGCATGGTGTTTTCGCCGTCCTCGATCAAGGCTGAGCGCACATCGCGCACCAGTTTTTCGATCGGGTACTCACGTGTGGTGCCATTGCCTCCGAAGAGCCGGAAGGCCTCCATTACCACTTTTTCGGCCTCTTCAGTCACCGTGACCTTGCCCGATGCTGTGGCCCAGGGATGACCCTGGGGCGTCAGGCGGGCATAGGCCAGGGAGCGTCGCGCCACACCCCGGCACAGTTCAACACGGCGCATCAAGTCGCCAATGCGGAAGCGGGTGAGTTGGTGATCCATGAGCAGTTGTCCGCCCTGCTTGCGCTCGTGGCAGTAGGCTAGCGCCATCTCGAAGGCGGCGCGTGCCACCCCGGTAAACACCTGCGACATGTGGGTGCCGGCGAAAGACCAGGCAGAAGCCACATTGCCGTAGTACTCGTCCTTGAGGGCAATGGCAAAGCGTTTCGGGATCTTCACGTTGTCAAAGTAGATTTCGCCCTGCGGCAGCGCGCGCTGGCCGATCTTGTCCAGCGGTTTGCCTTTGGAGACACCGGGCAGGTCAAGCGGAATGATGACGCAGACGCCATTGGGGCGACCATCGGCACCGTAAAAACCGTCACCATAATCGGCACCCAGATAGCCAAGGGCAACCTGTGCCACCGAACCGTTGGAGACCCAGGCCGAGCATTGGCCGTTGATGGTGATTTCATCCTTGCCGACGGTGGCACGCATGGTGCCCTTGTTGGCCGGTGCGCCGGGCACCCATTCGCGCTTCATGTCGAAAGCACCCACGTCGGTGCCCTTGTCCGGGTGGGTAATCATCCAGCAGCCGATCTTCCCGGTGCACAGGTCAACCAGTTCCTGATTGCCCGCAGCCTTGGCCATCTCGACGGGGAACTGCGTCACCGTCAGGGAGACGGCCAGACCGGCGTCGCCCCAGCCCATTTCTTCACCGATCATGGACTCGACGCGAATCGCCATGTCTGGCGGCATCAGCAGCAAAAGGTCTGAATCCAGCCCGAGTTTGACGGCTTCGCCGTAGACCGTGTACAAGGGCGATCCCGGCGCGATGACCTGCTCGGCGGTCATCTTGTCGAGTTCTCGCCCGATGGGACGCAGCACGTTCTTGGCAAACAGATGCACGCTGTGCTGGATGGCGCTTTCTTCTTCGCTCATGGGGGGCTCGAAGCCCGTCAGACCGATGGTCGGCAGCTTGATTTCGGTACTCAGTTTCATCATCATTCTCCTGTGCAGCCAGTGGGGGCCGGCCTGTTTGTTGTGAAAAGTATTTCGGCGTTGCGATCAGCGCATGTTGAATGGGGAGTCAACTGCCTTGCAATCAACATGCCTTGATGACCAGACTGAAATATAAGGCGGACACCGGCCTGACTCCCCCCCAGCAACGGGGGGGAGTTATGACTTTGGATTCATTCATACTCGACCAGTCAATGTGCATGGCACATCCATTCAACGCATGACGGGCAAGACATGAGCACTTCAGAAAAGCATCTTCAACAATCGGCCCTGGTCATGAAACTCCTGGGCTGGGGCCTGGCAGCCGTGTTGCCGTTCATGTTGGTCATCTATCCACCAGGATTTCTTTGGGGGGCGATTTCTCCTGGCATCTGCTTTCCCGAGATTGGCCCGGCACACCCGCCGTCACCTTATGACGCGCTGCACCCTTATCTGTTCATGCTGATGGCGCTATACGTGGCCCTGGGAATTCTTTTTATCCGCGGCGCACGTGACCCCAAGGCCAATGTCGGCCTTTTTGACTTCGGGATCCTGAGCAGCGTGTTGCACGCGCTGGTCATGATCCCGCAGTCGTTCTATTACCCCAATGAGCATGCGCATCTGTGGGCTGACATTCCCTTGCTGATCATCATGGTTGTCTTACTTTGGGTTTGGCACCCCAAGCACGTGAAATGAGCTTCTGACCATGTCAAACGCACAGCTTTCCAGGTCTGAGGACTTTGATGTCGTAGTGATCGGCAGCGGTTTTGGCGGCAGTGTGGCCGCAAACCGCCTGGCTCTGGCAGGGCAACGGGTACTGGTGCTGGAGCGCGGACCGTGGCGCGATTCTGTGCCGGTGCGCGCCATGGGCATTCAAAGACGATCGCCGTTTCCCTATGGCAGCAAGGCCATCACCCACTTCCTGCATTCGCTGCACCTGGGGCGCTTTCACCTGCGCCTGCACAAGTCGGCGATGTATGAGTTGTTCTCTTTTGGCGGCCTGCGCGCCATGGTCGCCAACGCAGTGGGGGGTGGCAGCACGGCCTATGGCGGCCTGCTTGAGGCGCCGTGCAACCCCGACCTGTGGCTGGGGCGTCACCCCGAATTTGATCCGGCCAGCGTCGAACGCTACTACGACAAGGTGATCACCGATATGGGTGGCGTCCGGCCTGCCCGCGAACACCCGTTGCCGCAATTTGTCTGGTCGCATTTGCCTGACACCGTCGGCAAGCGTTGCCACCCGGTTGATCCGCAGCCCCACATGGGTCTCCTGATTCCACCCACGGCGGCGCAGGCGGGCCAGGCCGTTACTTTTGGCCCGGCAGCCGTCACGCGGCAGTACTGTTCATTTGACGGCGACAGCTTTCTGGGCTCGCGCGGCGGCGCCAAGGCATCGGTTGACTTTGTCTATCTGGCGCCCGTGCTCAAGCGGGGTGTCACCGTGCGTGACCTGTGCCAGGTGAACAGCATCCAGCCCTCTGGTGCAAGCGAAGGCTACCTGGTGCACTGCACCAACTTGACAACCAAAGCGGACGCTGTCGTGCGTGCCAAACGGGTCGTGCTCGCGGCAGGATGCCTGAACACGGTGCGCCTGCTTTTTGCCAGCAGCCGCCTACCCAATGGTTTGAAGCGCATGCCCTCGCTGGGGCGAAATTTTGGTGCCAACGGCGACTCGATCGGGCTTTGGTACAGGAAATCGCCACCACTGCCGAGCTTTACCTCGACCCCCTCGCAGGGCGCGTTTACTGTTGCGGGACACGATGCCCCCTGTTATGGCATGGGTGGTTTTGCCGGTTTTGAGACCCTGCCAATCCCTTCATTCATCAAGCGCCGGCTGGCCAGGACCTTCTTTATGTATGGCATCGGCGTGGACAGCGGGAGCGCTTCAGTCACCTATGAAAACCGGCATCTGCAAGTGGACTACGACCAACGCCGGGAGCCTATTTACGATGATATCCGCCAAGGTTTTGATGTCCTGGCGACTGAATCCGGCGACAAAATCTGGACGCTGCCAACACCGTTAACGGTTCACCCTTGGGGCGGCGCTTGCCTGGGCGCGGATGCCGAACACGGCGTGGTCGATCACCACGGTGAAATATATGGCAATCCGGGCTTGTTCATCGCCGACGCTGCAGCGCTGCCGGCAGCGCCCGGCGGCCCGCCTGCAGTCACGATTGCCGCATGGGCACATCATGTGGCTGATGCAATTGCACCGCTTGACCATGCCTAGTTGACGCTTCAGCATCACAACGGCGCACTACGTCTCAACTACCCGCTCCGGGGGGGGGCATCAACCCCTTGCCACGACCACAATACGGTATCAATGCCGCTGAAATTCGGCAATGGCTTAAGTTCTGTGACATTTAAGGCAAATATAGCAATCCTTACAAATGAGTAGTTCAATGAATACCTTACATCGGGGAACGCACTGGCTATTGGCTGCTGCGCTGGCCGCCCTGGCCACGGGCGCCAGCGCCCAGGGGCCAGCCCCTGACGAAGAAGCGGCCCGCACCCAGTCGGTGGCCGAAGAGGCCTACATCTACGGCCTGCCAATCGTCATGAATTACGCGGTCATGTATTCCTATGCGGGGGACAAGAGTTCGCCGCAATTCAAGGCGCCGTTCAATCAGGTGCACAACGATGCCCGCGTGCTGACCCCCAAGGACACGGTGATCGTGACGCCCAACAGCGACACGCCGTATTCGCTGTCTTGGCTGGACCTGCGCGCCGAGCCGGTGGTGATCAGTGTGCCCGCGGTCGAGAAAAGGCGCTATTACTCGGTGCAGTTGGTGGACGGCAACACCTTCAACCATGGCATTTTTGGCTCCTTGAGCACCGGGAATGCGCCGGGCAATTACCTGGCCGTGGGCCCGACCTGGCAAGGTAACGTCCCCCCCGGCATCAACAAGGTGTTTCGCTCGACCACGCAGTTTTCGCTGGCCATTTTTCGCACCCAGTTAATTGGTTCCACAGACATTGAGGCGGTCAAACAAGTGCAGGCGGGTTACCGTGTGCAGACCTTGTCGGGCTTTTTGGGTCGCCCGGCTCCGGCAGCCGCACCAAGCATCAATTTTCCGAAGATCGACAAGGATCTGGTCAAAACCAACTTCTTCGCCTACCTTGACTTTGCGCTGCAATTCGCGCCCGCCGGCCCCGAGGAAAAACCCATTCGCGAAAAACTTGCCAGTATCGGCATTGGCACCGGCAATTTTGACCAATTCAAGGCCGTTGCCGCAAAGTACCGGCAGCAACTGGGCATGGGCATGAAGGCCGGCGATGACAAGGTGACAAAAGCCATTGCCGAGTCGGGTGAACGGCGCAATGGCTGGCAGTTCCAGACCACCTCGTTTGGCGATCGCGCCCACTTTGCCGGCAACTGGCTGCAACGTGCAGCGCTTGCCAAAGCCGGGATTTTCGGGCTCGATTCAAGCGAGGCCCTGTATCCGATGACACGCACGCTTGCCAATGGCGAATTGCTCGACGGCAGCAAACACAACTACACACTCACTTTTTCCCCCGCTCAGTTGCCGCCGGTCAGGGCGTTTTGGTCGCTGACGATGTACGACGGCGCAACGCAGCTCCTGGTCGAGAACCCGATCAACCGTTACCTGGTCAATTCTGCGATGTTGGACGGCATGGCAAAGAATGCCGACGGTTCGATCACGCTGCACATCCAGAAGGACGCGCCTGCCGCTGACAAGATGCCCAACTGGCTGCCAGCGCCCAATGGCCCGATCTATCTGGTGCTGCGCCTGTACGGTCCACAACAATCAGCGCTCACCGGCGAATGGAAAAATCCGGCGCTGGTGCGCGCCAACTGAATCGAACAAAGGAAATTTCAAATGCGTCGTTTTGCAAACAAGGTGGTGGTGGTGACCGGTGCGGCTTCGGGCATCGGACGGTGTCTGGCGCAGCAACTTGCGGCCAAAGGGGCTCGCCTGGCCTTGTCGGACATCAATGCCCAGGGTCTCGCTGAAACCCTGCAGTCGCTCCCCGCTGGCACCGAGGCGCGCAGTTATGCGCTCGACATGTCAAAACGCGATGCCGTGTTTGTCCACGCCGAAGACGTCAAACGTGACTTTGGAACCGCCCATTTCGTCATCAACAACGCGGGCGCCACCGTGGTCGGCACCGTGGCCCACCTCTCGATCGAAGAGATCGAATGGCAACTGGGCATCAACCTGTGGGGCGTGATTTACGGCACCAAGGCCTTTTTGCCGATGATGCTGGCGCAGCGCGAAGGCTGCATTGCCAACGTCTCCAGCGTCTTCGGGCTGGTGGGTTTCCCGACCCAGGGGGCTTACAACATTTCCAAGTTCGGCGTGCGCGGGCTGACCGAATGCCTGTGGACCGAACTTCATGACACTGGCGTGGAAGCGGTGTGTATTCATCCCGGCGGCATCGCGACCAATATCGACAAGGCGGGCCGCCGCTGCGCCGCATCAGGCCCGGAAGAGCAGAATTTTTTTGACTCGGCCGCCACCAAGTTGCTGCTGACGCCGCCCGGCGAATGCGCTGCCGACATCATTGCCGGTCTGGAGCGCGGCGACAGGCGGATTCTGACCGGTCACAAATCGACCACGCTGTACTGGTTGTCCAGACTGCTGCCCAACGCTTATCCGCGCATTTTGCGGATGTTGGCTTGATCAAGCCTCACCCATCACAGGAGAACTCCCATGCTCAAATCAATGATCGCTGCCTTATCCCTAACCGTGCTGGCAGCAACATCCGCTCAGGCTGAACTGAAAATCAATCCCGGCCCGATCAAGGGCGTCACACTGGTCACGGAAAATGCCCGTGGCAAGGTCTGGTGCGAGATCCTTCCCATGGTGGGCACGCCGCCCAATGCGGTAATGCAACTCTATACCTCCACCTTTGCGGACAACTGTACCGAAGAGCGCTCATCAGCTCAGGACATGACCAAGATGGCGGCTGATCTGGGTGTGGCCAAAGTGGTCATGAACCCGGGACGTTACTGGGCCTTCGACCGGGCGACCGCATTTACCGCTGGAGAATTGGTCGACTTCAACGGCATCAAGGCGCACTGGGCGGCGACCATGACGCCCCAGGACGTCGCGGCTATCGTTGGCACCAAGCCCTATTCGGTCGCCAAGATCAAGCGCGACACCGAATGGTTCTACCAAAAAGGTAAGCCTGCCTACCTGTTGCGTACCCCCGAAGGCAAAGTCTGGGTGTTGCAGGTGTACACCAAGGTCAAGGACCCAACCCTGTCGATGGAGACGCTGGACCAGCTGGGCGGCAAGCTGCAACTGCCCGAGGGGTGGAAGTTCGAGGTCAAGGTGCTCGACAAGGACCTGTCCCTGCAGCCGCGCCGGGTGGCCGATACCGAGGCCTTCATCATGCGCGACAACCTGGGCAACACCTACATGGGCTGCGGTTTCGATGCGGCTTGCAGCTATCTGCCGTAAACGGGACAAAATCAGATGTCAGAACTTCTCATCTACGGTGCCAACGGCTACTCCGGGCGACTGATTGTTGATGCGGCCGTCAAGCGTGGCATGCAGCCCATCGTGGCGGGCCGCAACGAAAAGCAGGTAGCCCAAGTTGGCAAGGAGCTTGGACTGGCGCATCGCAGCTTTGACCTGGCTGATCCGGCAGCGTTGAAGACTGGCTTGGCCGGTATCAAGGTCGTGCTCCATTGTGCGGGGCCATTTTCGGCGACGGCCTTGCCGATGCTGGCCGCGTGCCTTGCGCATCGCGTCCACTATCTGGATATCACCGGCGAGTTCAAGGTCATCGAAGACGTGGCGGCCCGCGATGCCGACCTGCGCGCCGCCGGCGTGATGGCCATGTGCGGCGTTGGCATGGATGTTGTTCCGAGCGACTGTCTGGCGGCGCACATGAAACAACGCATGCCTGGCGCCATCCGCTTGGAGCTGTTTGTTCGGGCGCTCGAAAAACTGTCACGCGGCACCGCGACGTCGTTTGTCGAAAACATGGGCTTGCCCAATGTCGTGCGCGAAAACGGCGCCCTGGTCGAACGGGTGGCAGGCATGGACCGACGCACGATGGAGTTTGCCGGCGGCAAGCCGGTCTCAATGGTCAGTCTGCCATGGGGCGATATCTCCACCGCCTGGCGCACCACCGGCATTCCCAACATTAAGGTCTATATGAGCCTGATGCCGGGCGCCGCGCAAATGATCCGCTTCACTGGGCGCTTTCGTGGACTGTTTCAGTCGGAGAGCATGCAAGGCTTTTTCAAGAGGCAAGCGCAGCGCTGGATTTCCGGCCCCACCCAGGCCTACCGGGACAAACAAACGGCAGAGTTCATCGCTGTGGCCAGCGATGCTGCGGGCAATACCTGCCGCAGCCATCTGGTGACAAAAGAGGGCTATGCCTTCACAGCGGATTCCGCAAGTGAAATCGCCCAGCGTGTGCTCGACGGCGCCGTGCAGCCCGGTTTTCAAACGCCGGGGGGCTTGTTCGGCCCCAACTTCGTACTCGAATTCGACGGTTCCCGCCGTGAAGATATCAACTGACCCATCCAATACCCAGGAGTAAAAAGTGAACCCGACGTTATCCATGAGCCGCCTCGCGCCGGCCTTTGCAAGCATTCTGATGACCATCATGGCCTTGCCGGCGCAGGCAGAAATGAAAATCAAGCCGGGTCCGATCAGTGGTGTGACCGCTGAGGTGAAAGATGCCCGCGGCATGTCGTGGTGTGAATTCGGTCCCATCATTGGCACACCTCCGAACATCGTCACGCATGTTTACAACTCTTCAACCGTCGATACCTGTCCAGCCGAGCGCAGCACAGAAGTGGATCTGGTAAAGCTCGCAGCCAATCTCGATGTACCGAAGGTCGCGCTCAACCCCGCACGATTCTGGATCCTGGATCGGGCCATTTTTTACCAAGCGGGCGAGGTCGTTGACTTTGGCGGCATCAAGGCGCAATGGGTTGCTTCGATGACGGCTGAAATGACGAAGACCATCATTGGCGGGAAACCGTACTCGACCGCCGAGATCACGCGCGACACCGAGTGGTTCTTCGCCAAGGGCAAGCCGGTTTACCTGCTTCGCGCGCCGGACGGCAAGGTCTGGGTCATGCAGGTGTATTCCCATGCGGTCAACAAGACCCTGGCGGTAGATAACCTGCACCTGATCGGCAGCAAACTCGTCCTGCCAAAGGGCTGGAAGTTCGAGGTGAAGGTGCTCGACAAAGACCTGTCGCTGCAGCCGCGCCGGGCCAAAGGTATCGCCTACATCATGCGTGACAACCTGGCCAACACCTACATGGGCTGCGGTTTTGATGCGGCATGCAATTACATTCCCTGAGACCGACATGACACCCAACTCAAACGCCATCGAACCATCGGCATCCGAAGAAGCCCTGACCCTGTGGGGAACCCCGCATTCGCTCTACACGGGAAAGGTGCGCTCCTACCTGATCAAGAAAGGCCTGCCGTTTCGTGAGCTGTTTCCCCACCATCCGCGCTTTGGCACCGAGGTGTTGCCAGCGGTGCGACTGATGGTGATGCCCATCGTTGAAACGCCCGACGGCCAGTTTTATCAGGACACCAGCGACATCATCTCAGCGCTGGAGCGACGGCATCCGCAGGCTCCCGTGGTACCGAGCACGCCCGTGCAGCGCGTGGTTGCCAGCTTGCTCGACGGCTATGGCTCCGAGTGTCTCCTGCCCGCGGCAATGCATTACCGGTGGAGTTACCGGGCGGAGCAGGAGCATTTTCTGCAAGCCGAATTCGGTCGTGCCATGCATTGCGGGCCGGATCGGGAAGCCCGGCTGCAAGCCGGCGCGCAGTTGATGACGTACTTCAACGGTTACCTGCCGGCCCTGGGCGTTCTGCCGGAAACCATCCCGATGATCGAAGCGGCCTACGAGGAATTGCTGGATCTTCTCGACATTCATTTTCAGTACCATCCTTACCTGCTGGGCGGCCGACCATGCATCGCCGATTTTGGCTTTATGGCACCGCTGTTTGCCCATCTTGGGCGCGATCCCGTGCCAGCGGCGCTGATGATGAAGCGCGCACCCAATGTCTATCGCTGGACCGAGCGCATGAACCGGTCGCAAATCGCCGACGGAGAGTTCCCCGACCATGCAACTGACTGGTTACCGGATGATGCCATCCCACTGACGCTGGAGCCGGTACTCAAGTTGATGTTTCAGGATTGGGGTGCGCAATTGGCTGCAGATGCCAAGCATGTGAATGCGTGGCTCATGACCAACTCTGATTTGCCGGTCGGCCATATGGTTTCGCACACCGGGGAGCGCAGCGTGCATCCCACGCTGGGCATGGTCGCGTACCCGTGGCGTGGGGTCACGATGCAACGCGCCAGCATGCCACAAGGTCTTTGGCATTTCGAGCAGGCAGTCCGTGAAGCCCGTGCCTTGAGTGGCTCGGCTCGCGAACGCTTCGACAGTTTGTCGGTGCGTCTTGGCGGACAGGCGATGATGCAAGTGAACCTTGTTCGTCCCATGGTGCGCAAGGATTACGTGCTGGTGCTGGGCTGAACGCTGCAAGGCTATTCGGTTTTGAAAGGAAGAAACCCATGAACACCCTACTGAAGGCAGGCTGCCTGGTGATTTATTTACTGGCACTTGTCGGCACGTTTGTGGCGCTTCCGTTGGGGGCTGAATCAACGTTGCAAAACATCGCGGCCATTTTGGTGGGCCTGCATGTGCTTGAACTGGCCATTGCCTATCAAAGCGTCAGGCGCCACCCAGGGCCATTGCTTGACAGCGTTGCCCTGACCTTGTTGTTCGGTTTCCTGCACTGGCTGCCGCTGGCAAGAGGCACGCGGACCTAAGCGATACACACCGTGACGCACCATTTGCGCAGGAGCTCCGATCCAGTCGAACTCCGCTTCCTGGCCGACGATCACATCGTGCTCGCCGCGCATGCGTGGGGCCAACCAGCGCATCCGCCGGTGATCCTGCTACATGGTGGCGGGCAGACTCGCCATGCCTGGAAAAACACAGCGCGCATGCTGGCCGCGCGGGGCTTTTATGCCATGGCGGTGGATTTGCGTGGCCATGGCGACAGCGGCTGGTCGCCTGACGGCAAGTACGCGATCGAACGTTTCGTCGCTGACCTGCGCTGCATTGCTGCCACCTGCCGCCAGCCGCCAGTTCTGATCGGTGCCTCGCTCGGCGGCGTCACTGGGCTGGTTGCCGAGGGCGAGGGTCCGCCCTTTCTGGCCGCGCTGGTGTTGGTCGATGTGACGCCGACCGTGCAACATTCAGCCTTCGAGAAGATTCGCCAATTCATGGGCACCCAGGTGGTGGAGGGGTTTTCCAGCATCGAAGCCGCCGCCGACGTCATTGCCGCCTACCTGCCGCTTCGGGCGCGACCGCAGTCCCTCAATGGTCTGAAAAAAAACTTGCGCCACCATACCGATGGACGCTACCGCTGGCATTGGGATCCTGCACTGCTGACTTTCAGCGACGGGCTGGCGCTGCCCACCTTCAGTGCGAGTCTCACTGCTGCGGCCAGTGGTCTGAAATTGCCGACATTACTGGTGCGTGGCGGCGCCAGCGAACTGGTGAGCCCCGACGACGCCCGGCGCTTTCTCGCCCTGGTGCCGCAGGCAAGCTATGCCGACATCAGCGACGCCGGCCACATGGTCGCTGGCGATGTGAATGACCAATTTGGTGTTGTCGTGCTCGACTACTTGCGGACCCTTGACTGTGGTGCCCACAGTTTCCCTAAATAGCTTCTTTTGCCTTCCAAAGGCATGAATGGTTATTTTTTTGAAACCATAGCGGTCACCAACAGCAAACCCAATTTTTCCTGAACGTGCCGGGCCAGTACTTTGTGCATCTGCGTTGTTGGGTGCACACCATCTGCGAAGACGTAAGTCAGGTCAGCCGTTGGCGTTCGCAGTGTGCCGCTGATGCTCTGGGCAAGGTTGGCCACGGAACAAAACAGGGAACTGGGTGATATAGCACTGTCACTCACAGTCAATTGGGCGGTTTGATTGGGTCCACACGCAGCACTTTCCAACGCAGTTTGAGCTGACGTGCTATCAATCACCTTGGTGAAACCATAGGTGCTTGGGCTGGAGACCACTGCACTGAACAAAGGCGCGGGATCAAGGTAAGCAACGCCAGGAACACCCGCCAGATTTGTCGTTAACGTCGTGTTGAATGCTGTGCGTGACAAGGCCGTCAAGGCACCCGCCGTTGCCGCGCCTGCGCTGGCACCGTAAGGCGTCACACCCATGTCGGGAAGTCCCACCACCAGCACATGTTTGGCACCTGCTGCCTTGATGCGTGCCACTTGAGCGACCAGCGCACCAGCTGCTGCGCCCACCGCTTGTCCGGCCGCGTCCGCGGTGATAGCGCCCGCACCAGCCAAACCAGCCTGGGTGAATACATCATTGGCACCCGCCAACACAATCACCAGATCTGTGGTCGCAAATTGACCGTTGGTGACATAAGCGCTGGCCAAATGCTGGTCTATTTGTTGTACAACGGGCAAGGTCGCGGCACCAAGAAAGGCGTTGGTCACGGTGTAATCCGCGGCGGCGGCACCCAATAAAACCGGTGTGGCAGCGACAGCTGCGCCTGCGGCATTACCCGCGAACCCGACTTGAGCCACAGCCGAGTTGACCGGATTGGCAGTGGTGCCCACATTGCCAATACCAGGCTGCAGTGCAACCCGCGAACCACCTTGAGCGTAATTGGTACAGGTGGTACAGCCGCCAAGCTGTGGCAGAGACAGATTCATGGAGGGTTGCCCACCACCCATCAGGTTGGCGGGCTTCAGGTCATAACCAACCACCGCAGCAAGGTTTTCGACCCATACCGTACCGGGGTTGGTGGTGAATTTACCGCCATAAGGTGCGGCCGCAGCCAGCATTTGCAAAGGCGTGGTGCCAACAAAGCGATTGGCACCACTGGCTGCAAATGAAGCCCAAGCCGTATAAGCCCCGCCATCACTCAAACTGTCACCAAACACAACGAGCCGATTGAACGGCTTAGTCACGGCAAGAACAGGCGTTTGTCCGATTGGCGTCACCGCAAACGCCTCAACATTGGTTTGAAGCGCATCCAAACTAACGCCTGCACTCCGAAGGGTCAACGCGATCTGATCCAAAAGGGCGTCATGTGTATCACCAAAAGCGAACACCACCGTCAGCGGGTCCACAGTACCCATTTCAATCAGCGGATTAGTGGTCTTTAATGCCTGCGCAACCTGTGTCCGGGCCGAGGTGATCACCGCAGATGTCAGGGCGGCCGACCGGCTTGAATCAAAGCCGGCAGCAAATAAGCTGTCCATTCCGGCTGCATCGATCGAGCCAGTCGCCTGTACCGCCAGCAAATGCGTGATGGGCGTCACATTGACGCGACCTGAAGCCGCTGTGGCGATGGAGTAATAGTCACCCGCAGTCACGCCGTTGGCCTTGCCGCCGGTGCTTTTAACAAGAAAAGGCGGGCTACCCAATTTGGAGACTTCCGAGGCATTGAAGCTGGCAATACCCGTGCCCGCATCACCAACGGCAGACACTGCAAGCCCGTTAGCCCCTTTAACGGTCACGGTACTACCCAGAATGGGGTAGCCAGAGGAAACCGGCACCGTTAATGCCACATAGTCTGGGCTACTGCCACCACACGCGGTTTGCAACACCGCAAACACCAGCATCAACAGCCACGCACTCATGCGTGCCTTCAATCCATCATTGCGACCCAACATGGCAACACCTTCCAAAGCAAAGTTTTATGACACAAAAGAACGACCGTTCTTTTGTGAAAGAGCATGGTAGCTGTTCCGGGCTGGTTTCAGTTACAGGGTTAACGAGAATGTGCGGGGCAATGACGCACAAAAATTAACGGGCTGCCCGCTGCAAGCGATCCCGTACGCCGTCCCATTCAACAGCTTCAGGCGGTGCCTCAATCCAGATTTGCTTCACCTCCTGCTGGTCAAGGGCGCGCAACACCGCGAACAATTGGCGGGCGGCCAGCACCGGGTCTGTCGGCATGCGGTGGGACAACACACCGACGGCAGGCAAAGCCATCAAGCTGCGGTGCCACACCGCCACGCCAGCCCCGGCATCACCCAGGGACGCCTGCATCTCTTGCGCGTCCATCAAGCGCACCCGCGCACGGGGCGCGTAATGCGATTCAAGCGTGCCTGATGCCTTGGGCGCCGACGCAGACAGCTTCAACAGCTCTTCTTTTGGCACCACCCTCACCCCACTCGCCGCCTGCACCTGCGCCGGTGTGATGACCCCCGGGCGCAGCAGCACCGGCTGACCGCGGGTGCAATCGATGATGCTGGACTCAATACCCACATCGCAGGCACCGCCGTCCAGAATCAGCAGGTCGTCACCAAACTCGCCTTGCACATGCGCGGCGGTGGTCGGGCTGACGCGGCCAAACTGGTTGGCACTCGGTGCCGCCAGACCCCAGACAGACAAAGGTATGGATTGCCGCGCAGCGCGGCAATCCATGAGCGCATTCAGAAGCGCTTGCGCCACGGGATGCGACGGGCAGCGCAGGCCGATCGTGGGGTTGCCACCGGCTGCGGCATTGGCCACACCGGGGCGGCGCGGCAGGATCAGGGTCAGCGGGCCGGGCCAGAAGGCTTGCATGAGCTGCCGGGCAAACTCCGGCAGCTCAGAAGCGTAATGCGCCACCGCCCGGGCATCGGCCACATGGACAATCAGCGGGTGGTCCGCTGGCCGTCCTTTGGCTTTGAAAATTTGCGCCACAGCCGCATCATCGTCGGCATTGGCTGCCAAACCATACACCGTTTCGGTGGGTAAACCCAACAAACCACCCGACCGGATACAACGGGCCGCAGCAGCGATGGATTCAGGGTCATCACCCGGCAGGATCATGGGGTCAAGCCATTAAAACGGCGCGATGCCCAGCACGCTGGCGGCCGCCAGCGCCGTGTTGCGGGCCAGCTCGGGGGTGGCGGCTGTGACCGTCAAATGCCCCATCTTGCGGCCCTTGCTGGCTTTGAGCTTGCCATACAAATGCAAGTGCACACCTGGCAAGGCCAGCACCTGGTCCCAGCGCGGCGTGGCCCCGTCAACCCACAAATCACCCAGCAAATTAAGCATCACGGCGGCGCTGTGCTGGCGCGGCTGCGTCAGGGGCAAGCCAGCCAAGGTGCGCACCTGCAAGTCAAACTGCGACACATCGCAGGCATCCAGCGTGTAGTGGCCGCTGTTGTGCGGGCGCGGTGCCATTTCGTTGACCACCAGACCACCGAGCCTGGTTCGCTCGGGCGTGCCCGCCTGCAAGACAAAGAACTCCACACACAGCACACCAACGTAGTTCAGTTCTTCAGCAATCGTGTGGGCCGCTTTCACAGCTTGACTGGCAAGCACCTGCGGCATATTGCCTTCATAAGCCTCGGTGACGGCCAGAATGCCCTGGCGGTGCAGATTGAGCTGGGGCGCAAAATTGACGCAGGTGCCATCCCACCCGCGCGCCACGATCACCGAGCACTCTGCGGCCAGCGGCAGCATTTGCTCCAGCACACAGGGCACGTTTTTTAAAGTATCCCAAGCGACGGCCAATTCAGCACGACTGCTCACGCGCACCTGGCCTTTGCCGTCGTAACCCAAGCGGGCAGTTTTCAGAATACCGGGCAGCAAGTCATGCGCTACCGCAGCCAGTTGCGCCGCCGTTTCGATCACCGCATAGGGCGCCACCGGCACGCCAGAGCGCGCCAGGTGCGCTTTTTCCTTGATGCGGTCTTGCGCAATGGCCACGGCATCGGCGCTGGGTGCCGTCGGGCGCGCAGCACCCAGGGTCACCAAAGCACCTGCGGGCACGTTCTCGAACTCGGTGGTCACCGCTGCGCAGCGCTGCATCAATTGGGCCAGGCCCTGTTGATCCAGATAGTCGGTCTGGATGTGGTAGTGGCTCACCAGCCCGGCCGGGCTGATGACGTCGGGGTCAAGCACCACGGTAAAGTAGCCCATGGCTTGCGCCGCCTGCACAAACATGCGCCCCAACTGGCCGCCGCCCATCACGCCCAGCGTGGTTTGCTGGCCGCTGCCGTTCAAACCGGTGGCACCGGGCAACAACATCGGCCCGGTCATAACTTGGGGGGCAGCGTCATGCCACGCGCCATCTGGGTTTGTTCAGCACGAAAGTCTTCCAACTTGACACGCAGCACAATGTCGGAGTTGGCCAGCATGGCCACCGCGAACAGCGCGGCGTTGGCCGCCCCGGCGGCGCCAATGGCAAAGGTAGCTACCGGAATGCCCTTGGGCATTTGTACAATGCTGTGCAGCGAGTCCACGCCGCTAAGGTGACGGCTTGCCACCGGTACACCCAGCACCGGCACCGTGGTCTTGGCCGCCAGCATGCCGGGCAAGTGTGCCGCGCCGCCAGCACCGGCGATGATGGCCTTGAGGCCACGACCCACCGCAGTTTCGGCGTAGGCAAACATATCGTCGGGCATCCGGTGCGCCGAGACCACCCGGGCCTCGTAAGGGATGCCAAACTGTTGGAGAATGTGGACTGCGTGTTGCATGGTGTCCCAGTCAGAGCTGGAGCCCATGAGCACACCGATATGTATTGAGTTCATGCCCGAATTTTACGTTTGACCCAAGCAACCCAAAACCATGATTAACGTCACCATCCAAAATTTTGAAACCGAGGTCATTGCCGCCTCGATGACCCAGCCCATCCTGATCGACTTCTGGGCACCCTGGTGCGGCCCCTGCAAGTCGCTCGGCCCCACTCTGGAACAGCTCGAAGTGGACTACCAGGGCCGCTTCACGCTGGTCAAGATCGACTCGGATCAAGAACAGCAGTTGGCCCAGGCCTTTGGTATCCGCAGCATTCCCACCTGTATTCTGATGATGAGCGGTAAGCCGGTAGACGGTTTCATGGGTGCCCAGACCGCCTCCCAGGTGCGCACTTTTCTGGACAAGCACCTGCCCAGCGAAGAGGCGCTGGTGGCTGAAGCCGAGGCCGACGCAGCACTGGAACTATTGCAGGCGGGGGATACAGAGGCGGCACTGGCCAAGCTGGCCGAAGCACTGGCTGCCGACCCCGGCAACGACGACGCCCGTTTTGACTACATCAAACTGTTGATCGAGCTGGGCGGTCTGGAAGAAGCCGAGGCCACGCTGGCCCCCAAGCTGTCACAGATCCCTCGCAAACTGCGTTTTGAGGCCTTGTCACAATGGCTCAATGCCATTCAATCTGCCGCCACCGGCCCCCATGCCAGCTGGACAATTGCACAGTTTGACGAAAAGATCGCCCTGAATAATCGCGACTTTGGCACCCGCTTTGCCAAAGCCCGGCTGCTGATGGCTGTGGGCGAGTGGACCACCGCCATGGACGAGCTGCTGGAAATCATCATGCGTGACAAAAAATGGATGGACGAAGCACCGCGCAAAGCCTTTGTCGCCATTTTGGAACTGCTGACGCAGCCCAAACCCAAGGCCACCGCCCAGACCCCCGGCCAGACGGCAGGCGGGATTGAGGTGCTGGGCAAGGCGGCCGTGCAAGAGGACCCGCAGGCGGCGCTGGTGTCGAACTACCGTCGTAAATTAAGCATGGCGCTCAACTGATCTCACGCCAATCGACAGACTTTCAGGGTCGACCCAAGGGCACCCATCGGCTTAAGCCACCCGTGCCTTAGTGACACTGGATGGCACGACGCGCAATGACGCCAGTTGTGGCAAAGGCCAGCGCTCGGTCGCCAGCACCCGCTGCGCATTCAAACTGGCAATCGGAATGGACGTATTTTGGGGAATGCCGCCAGAGAGCTGTAACGCCAGGTAGCGACCACAACTGACCCGCAAAAACGAGGCGAAGTTATCCACCTCGCCTCGGGCATCGATCAGTTCATCGTAGAGTTTGGTACAGAGTTGTGGCACGCGCATGCCGTCACGCCGGGCAATGTCGTCAAGTACATTCCAGAACAGGTTTTCCAGCCGGATGCTGGTGGCCACGCCATGCAGACGCACTGAACGGGCGCGGCATTGGTACAAATGAGGATCGGCACTGATGAAAACCTGGCACATGATGGGCTCCCTGGATGAACACGAGACGCCCCAGCATGCACCGGCAGCTGGCGTGCGTCAATGCGGACAAACCAGAAATTCGGCGATCCTTACAAGCTGATTTTGGTGCCCAGCAGCGCCAGAAATTGTGCAATCCAGGCCGGATGCGCAGGCCAGGCGGGTGCACTCACCAAGTTGCCTTCGGTGAATGCCGCGTCTATTGGAATCTGGGCATAGGTGCCGCCGGCACGCTCGACTTCCACCTGACACGCCGGATAAGCCGAGCAGGAGCGGCCCTTGAGCACATCGGCCCCGGCCAGCAGCTGCGCAGCGTGGCAGATGGCGGCCACCGGTTTGTTGGTCTCAAAGAAGTGCCGCACCATGGCCACCACCGCCGGGTAGGTGCGCAAGTACTCGGGACCACGGCCACCAGGCAGCACCAGCGCATCGTAGTCCTGCACATTGATGTCGGCAAAAGTGGCATTCAAGGCAAAGTTGTGACCCGGTTTTTCACTGTAGGTTTGCGCGCCTTCGAAATCGTGGATGGCGGTCTTGATGGTCTCACCGGCCTTTTTGTCCGGGCACACCGCATGCACGGCATGGCCAACGGCCAGCAGCGCCTGAAACGGCACCATGGTTTCGTAGTCTTCGCAATAGTCACCACATATCATCAGAATCTTTTTAGCAGCCATGTCGGTCTCCTGTGGGTTGTTGAACACACGCCCATTCTGAAACGCAGCGACTTATCCGTGGTGGTATCCCGTTGTGACATCAGGTCGTCAAACGCTGTAATGCTTCCTGGTACTTGGATGCGGTTTTTTCGATCACCTCGCGCGGCAGGTGGGGTGCCGGCGGGCTCTTGCTCCAGGGCTGGCCCGCGACCAGGGCGGTTTCCAGCCAGTCGCGCAAAAATTGCTTGTCGTAGCTGGGCGGATTGACCCCCTCCTGGTAGCTCTCAGAAGGCCAGTAGCGCGACGAATCGGGTGTCAGCACCTCGTCCATCAAGACCAGTGTGCCGTCCTTGTCCAGGCCGAATTCAAACTTGGTGTCGGCAATGACGATGCCCTTGGTGGCGGCAAAAGCGCTGGCGGCCTTGTAAAGCGCAATGCTGATGTCGCGAATGCGCACCGCCAGGTCGGCACCGATCATTTCCACGGTTTTCTCAAACGTGATGTTTTCGTCGTGCTCACCCATCTCGGCCTTGGCCGCCGGGGTGTAAATAGGCTCGGGCAATTTGCTGGCGTTCTTCAGGCCGACGGGCAGTTTGACACCGCACACCGCACCGTTTTCCTGGTATTCCTTCCAGCCGCTGCCCGCCAGATAGCCGCGCACCACGGCTTCCACCAGAATGGGTTTGAGGCGCTTGACCAGCATCGAGCGGCCCGCCACTTGCGGCACTTCGGCGGCCGTGACGACGCTCTCCGGGGCTTCGCCGGTGAGGTGGATAGGGCAGATGTTCAAGCCTTTCGGGCCCAACTTGTCAAACCAGAACAGCGCCATTTGCGTCAACAACACGCCTTTGCCCGGAATCGGCTGGCCCATGATCACGTCGAAGGCGCTGATGCGGTCGCTGGCCACCATCAGAATGCGGTCGTCGCCCACCGCGTAGTTGTCGCGCACCTTGCCGCGCGCCAGCAAGGGCAGTGAGATGATATTGGAGGTATGCAGGGCAGTGGGTGTGGAAATCATGGCATCAATGTCAGTCAATAAAAAAATCAGCACGCCAGCACGGCACGGTGACGGCGCAAACGCTACAAAAAAAGGAACCGGCCCTAATAACCGGCAGCATTGAGGTAAGACCGCTTAGGCAACAGGTCGGCATCCGAGTCGGCATAACTGAGGGCAATAGCATTAAAAGTGTCTGTCACCGTCAAAAAGGCCTCCACCACATCCGGGTCAAAGTGGCGACCGCTGGTCTGCCGGATGATCTGGACGGCCTCTTCATGCCGCATGGGGGCTTTGTAAATACGCCGGCTGATCAAGGCATCGTACACATCGGCCACCGCCATCAGGCGCGCTGCGATCGGGATTTGCCCACCCTGAAGACCTTGAGGGTAGCCGCTGCCGTCCCACTTTTCCTGATGCGAATAAGCTATTTCCTTGGCAATTTTCAAAAAGGGCACTTCGGTGCCAAGCATCTGCTCGGCATGCGCGATGGCATCACGCCCCAGGGTGGTGTGGGTTTTCATGATCTCAAATTCTTCGGGCGTCAGCTTGCCGGGCTTGAGCAATATGCGATCCGGAATGCCGACCTTGCCAATGTCGTGCAGCGGTGCCGACTTGAACAGCAGACCAATGGTGTACGCATTCAAAAAATGGCTGAAACGCGGATGTGATGACAATTTTCGCGCCAGACACTTCACGTAATGCTGGGTGCGACGAATATGGTTTCCAGTGTCGCTGTCGCGGGTTTCCGCCAACGAGGCCATGGCCAGAATGGTCACGTCTTCAATGGCGCTGACTTCACGGGTGCGTTTTTCCACTTCCTGCATCAAAAAAGAATTTTGATCGCGCAAGAAGTCCGCCGCTGCCTTGATCGTGAGCTGGGTACGCAACCGCGCCAGCACAATGGCCGGGCTCGGCGGCTTGGTGATGTAGTCTACCGCGCCAAGCGCCAGCCCAAACTCTTCATCGGCATCCTCATTTTTGGCGGTCATGAAAATGATGGGGATGTCGCGCGTAGACAGGTTCGCCTTGAGCTGGCGGCAAACCGCGTAGCCATCGACATCGGCCATCATGATGTCGAGAAAAATCAAATCAGGGGCAGGTCGTGCGCCAGCCAGTCGCAAACCCATTGCCCCCCCGTCAGCCAGGCTGACCCGGTAGTTGTCCTCCAACAAGGACTGCATCAGAAAACGCAGGTCTTCGGAGTCATCGATGACCAGGATCGTAGGTTTTGCAAATGCGCCCGCCGCCGCCTCTGGCAACTTGAAAGATGGACCAATGGCGTCAGACATGGCAGAATTTTCAGACTTTAAAGTGGCTGGCTGATGCGATTGAACCCGGGTAAACGGCTTAATTGACCACTTGCGCCAGTTCACCCCGTGCATATTGACCGGCCACCACCATCAAACCATGGCCTTTAATTTTGCCACCCTGGCCTTCGCAACCAAATTCCAGGTAGCGCTGTTTGCACAAAGCCTTGGCGGCTTCTCGGGCTGGCTTGAGCCAGTCGCGGGCGTCAAATTTGTCAGGATTTTCCGCCATGAACTTGCGCACGGCAGCGGTCATGGCCAGGCGGATGTCGGTGTCGATGTTGATTTTTCGCACCCCAAACTTGATGGCCTTCTGAATTTCTTCGACTGGCACACCATAGGTTTCTTTCATCTTGCCGCCAAACTGGTTGATGATGGCCAGGGACTCCTGCGGCACGCTGCTGGAGCCGTGCATGACCAAATGGGTGTTGGGCAGGCGACGGTTGATTTCCATCACGCGGTCAATCGCCAGAATGTCGCCGGTGGGCTTGCGGGTGAACTTGTAAGCGCCGTGACTGGTCCCGATGGCAATGGCCAGTGCGTCCAGTTGGGTGCGCTTGACAAAGTCGGCCGCCTGCTCGGGGTCGGTCAGCATTTGCTCGCGCGTCATGGTGGCGTCGGTGCCATGGCCGTCTTCCTTGTCGCCCTTCATGGTTTCCAGGGAGCCCAGGCAACCCAGTTCACCCTCCACCGTCACACCCACGGCATGGGCCATGTCCACCACCTTGCGCGTGACTTCGACGTTATAGTCAAAGCTGGCAATGGTTTTCCCGTCAGCCATCAACGAGCCATCCATCATCACAGAGCTGAAACCCAGGTTGATGGCACCCTGGCACACTTCCGGGCTTTGACCATGGTCCTGATGCATCACCAGCGGAATATGCGGATAGGCTTCAATGGCGGCCAAAATCAGATGCTTGATAAAAGGCTCACCGGCATATTTTCGGGCACCCGCACTGGCTTGCAAAATCACGGGCGCGCCCACCTCGTCGGCCGCTGACATCACCGCCTGCACCTGCTCCAGGTTGTTGACGTTGAACGCCGGAATACCGTAGCCGTTGGCGGCCGCGTGGTCAAGCAATTCGCGCATAGAAACAAGTGCCATGATGGTGTCCTTCAGAGGTTGGTAACAGTGTCGTAACTGCGATCAATTCTAGCGACTTGCCTGCGGCACCCCGGCTTCGCGCCAGCCAGACTTGCCTGGCTGGAAAAACTTAGCTCACGCGGCAAATCTTGAGCATGTTGGTGCCACCGGGCGAGCCCATGGGTTCGCCACAGGTAATGGCGTAAACATCACCCGTCTGGACAATGCCGCGCGCCTTGAGGTCGGCCTCGGACTCGGCCAAAGCGGTGTCACGGTCAGCGCTGGTGTCGATCAACAGGGGCCGAACATTGCGGTACAAAGTCATTTTGCGTTGGGTGGTAACTTTGGACGTGAGCGCATAAATTGGCACCTGAATCAGGTGGCGACTCATCCACAAGGCGGTGGAACCACTGTCGGTCATGGCCACAATGGCTTTGGCGCCGAGGTGGTGCGCGGTAAACAGCGCACCCATGGCAATGGTCTGGTCAATCCGGGTAAAGGTCTTGCCAGTAAAGTCCGCTTCGAGCTTGAACATCTCGCCACCCTCCGCCGCATGGCAGATTTTGGCCATTTCTATGACGGTTTCAAGTGGGTATTTGCCAGCGGCGGTCTCGGCTGACAGCATCACGGCATCGGTGCCGTCCAGCACCGCATTGGCGACGTCGCTCACCTCGGCGCGTGTCGGCACCGGGTTGGTGATCATCGACTCCATCATTTGCGTGGCGGTAATCACCACACGGTCATTCTCGCGGGCCAGCTTGATCATGCGTTTTTGCAATGCCGGGACCACGGCGTTGCCGACTTCGACGGCCAGGTCGCCACGCGCCACCATGATGCCATCGCTGGCCATCAAAATTTCTTCCAGGTGCGGAATCGCCTCGGCGCGCTCAATTTTGGCGATCAGGCCGGGGCGGTGACCGTCCTCGGCCGCTACGCTGCAGAGCTGGCGCGCCATTTCCATGTCGGTGGCATTTTTAGGAAAGCTCACCGCCACGTAATCGGCATGAAAACTCATGGCGGTGCGGATGTCCTCCATGTCCTTGGCAGTCAGGGCCGGGGCCGTCAGGCCGCCTCCCTGCTTGTTGATGCCCTTGTTGTTGGACAACTCACCGCCCATTCTGACCGTGGTGTAAATGGCTTCGCCCTTGACCCGATCCACCACGATGACAATCAGGCCATCGTTGAGCAACAACACATCACCCGCCTTGACTTCGCGCGGCAAGGCTTTGTAATCCAGGCCCACGGCGTCAACGTCGCCCAGTTCTGTGCGCGCCGCATCCAGCACAAAAGATTGGCCGGGCTGCAAAAATACCTTGCCCTCGGCAAACTTGCCGACCCGGATCTTGGGGCCCTGCAAGTCGGCCATGATGGCGACCTCTCGGCCAGCGCGTTTGGCCGCTTCGCGCACCAGCCGCGCCCGCTCAATGTGGTCTTGCGCCGTGCCATGGCTGAAGTTCAGGCGTACCACATTGACCCCGGCGCGGATCATTTGCTCAAGCAAGGCGGGATCGCTGGACGCTGGGCCTAAAGTGGCAACAATTTTGGTAGCACGACGTGGCATGAATCTGACTCCGATGTAATTTAGTTTCTAGATTTTCACACAAAGCAGTTACATAACAGCAACAAGAACCCCGTCGGCGCCCGCGATCGGGCAGCTCACCAACCCAGCCCCAGATGCAGTGGCAAATAAACCACCATGCCCGAAACAATGGTACCCAACACCGCCTGGCCTTGCCCCTTGCGCCAGAAAAAATACGCCGCCCCGGCCAACGCACCATAAATGCGGGCGTCCTGCCAGGTACTGATCAACTGGCCTTGCGCCATGACCACTTCTGGCACCACCACTGCTGCCAACGCGGCGATGGGCGCATATTGCAGGCCACGTTGCGCCCAGTGCGGCAGGTGCCAGGACTGGTTGCTCATGAAAAAGAAACAGCGGGTGAGCACCGTCACCAGGGCCAATCCCACGATCACGCCCAGCGTCCAGAGATCGGTGCCGTTAAGGTCGGGGCCGCTCATGCCACTGCGCCCGGCTTTTTCGGCCAGCTTTCTTCAAGAATCAGGCACAGCGCCACAGCGCTGGCAATCGCCACCACAATGTTGAGCTTGAGCGGCAGCGCATACGCCACCACGGCCGCCATGCCGGCCACCCCGGCGGCAACGCGTCGCAAATGGCTGGAAGCCAGCGAGCAACCAATTCCCAGAAGCGCCAGAATGCCCGCAAAGGCCAGCCCCCAATGGGTCGGAATCACATTGGCCAGCGCAATGCCGATCAGGCTGGCCCCCTGCCAACTCAACCAATTGAACAGACTGCCGCCACTGAGGTAAGCCAACTGCTCGCGGCGCTCAGCGACATGCTCTGAAGGATGATGGTAGTGCCGGGTAAACAGCACATAGCTCAGGTCGGTGGTCAGGTAACCCTGAAACAGGCGCCAGCGCAGCGGCAGATGCATCAGGTAGGGACGCATATGGGCGCTGAACACCACAAAACGCAAATTCACGCAAAAAGCAGTGGCCAGAATCACCCACACCGGCGCGCCCGCCGTTATCAGCGGCATGGCCGCCAGTTGCGAGCTGCCAGCAAACACCAGCAAACTCATGGCCACGGCTTCAAACGTACTCATGCCCGACTTGACCATGGCCACACCCGTCATCAGACCCCAGGCCGCCAAGCCAGGTGACACCGAGGCCATCTCACGCAGGCCACGCGCAAACGCCGGATGCTGCCACCAACTGCGGGCACCAGCAAGCAAGCCGCGCATCAGCCCAGCACCTGTCCGACTTGCAGCGGACAACCACGCAGGAACTCGGCACTGGCCAGGCGCTTGCCACCGGGACGCTGCAGCTCGGTGATGATGAGCGTTGAATCCAGCGCGGCGACCACAATACCCGAGGGCGCCAACGCCACGATTTGCCCACCAACCTGACCACCTGCAAAAGCCCCGCCACCCGCCGCTGCTGCCCAGATTTTGAGTGTTTCACCGGCAAGCAGCGTGCTGGCACCCGGGAACGGGTTAAAGGCACGCACCCGCTGGCTGATCGTTTGCGCCGACTGCGACCAGTCGATGACGGCCTCAGTCTTGTCAATTTTGCTGGCATAGGTGATATCGGCGAGTGGCTGCGGTACGGCTTGCAGTTGGTCAAACTCTGCCTGCCCCAGGGCTTGCACCATCAGTTGGCCGCCCAGCACAGCCAGTCGGTCATGCAAACTGCCGGTGGTGTCCAGCGGCGAAATCGGCACGGCCTGTGTCAGCAGCATGTCGCCGGTATCCAGACCTGCATCCATTTGCATGATGGTGACACCGGTGACCGAGTCACCGGCCTCAATGGCACGGTGAATCGGGGCGGCACCGCGCCAGCGGGGCAACAAGGAGGCATGAATATTGAAACAGCCATACTTTTTGGCCCCCACGCTTGCCGCTCCGCGTGCTGCGCTGCCCCCCGAGGGGGCCGTGCCTAGCTTGGGGCGGCCCGGCGGCGCGTCGGCCGCGAACAGGTCAAGCACCCACTGCGGCAGAATCAGGCCATAGGCCGCCACCACCATGGCGTCCGCCTGCACCATTTCCAGCGCGGCGCGTGCTGCCAGCGCCTCGTCCGGGTATTTGCCATCGAGACGCAGGCTGTGCGGCTGCGCCACCACCATCCCATGCGCCAGCGCAAATTGTTTGACCGGAGACGGCAGCAATTTCATGCCACGGCCAGCCGGTCGGTCGGGCTGGCTCAACACCAGCACAATGTCATGGCCAGCGGCATACAAATGGGCCAAGGCCACGGCGGCAAATTCGGGTGTCCCCGCAAACACCAGCTTCAAGGACGGTCCTCGCGCTGGGCCTTGATCATCTTGGTCTTGATGCGGTTGCGTTTGAGGGGCGACAAATACTCGACGAATACCTTGCCGATGAGGTGGTCCATTTCGTGCTGAATACACACCGCCAGCAGGCCATCGGCCTCAATCAGGTGCGACCGGCCGTCACCATCCAGGGCTTGCACCTTGACCGCATCATGGCGTTTGACGCCGTCGTAAATACCCGGCACCGACAGGCAACCTTCCTCGTTCAAATGCATCTCGGGGCTGGCCCAAAGAATATTGGGATTGATCAGCACCAGGGGCACATCGCGGCCCTCAGAGATATCCATCACAATCAGGCGCTCATGCACATTGACCTGGGTGGCGGCCAAGCCAATGCCTTTGGCATCGTACATGGTCTCAAACATGTCGGCGATCAGGGTTTTGATGCGCGCATCTACCACCACCACGGGTCGGGCGACCGTGTGCAACTTGGGGTCCGGATAACAAAGAATTGGGAGTAAAGCCATGGTGTCACTTCAAAGATGTCGCTATTTTCGCTATTTTCGGGGCGCTACGCGCGCGGCCCAAGGCACAATCATTGTCCCGGCAAGGGCTTGGGCGCACAATCTGAGCGCGATTTAACGAAATACAAAGACCATGGCCAACACATTTTTTGATACTGCTTCCCACCCCTTGACATGGACCGCACTTGGCCTGGCCCTGCTGGCAACGCCAGCACAGTCACAAAATTTCCCGATCAGCGCGCAGCAGCGTGCCAGTGCAACGCAGGTGGCGCAAACGGGTGTCGCCCTGAATGAGCTCAAGGCCAACGCCCCATCGCGCTATACCGTCAAAAGCGGTGATACCTTATGGGGCATTGCCAACGTGTTCCTGAGCAATGGCTGGCAGTGGCCCGCCTTGTGGGGCATGAATTTCGCCGATGTCAAAAACCCTCACCTGATTTTCCCGGGGCAAACGCTGCGCCTTGAAACCCGTGACCAACGCGCCAGCCTGCGCCTGGAATCCAGCAACAGCATGCCTGGCGACATACCAACGGTACGCGTGACGCCGCGCACCCGCATTGAAAACCTGAGCAGCAGCGCCCTGCCCACACTGAAAAGCCAATTGATCGAGCCCTTTCTCACCGAGCCGGTGGTGGTCGATGCGCAGGGCTTGAGTGCTGCACCGCGCATTGTGGCCGCGCAAGACAGCCGGGTCCTGCTCACGCGTGGCGACCGGGCCTATGCCCGTGGCAACGCCGGGACCGAACTGCGCGACGATCTCAGGCAAAAACAACAGGCATTTCGGGTGTTTCGCAATACCACCCCGCTCAAAGACCCCCATACGGGTGAAGTGCTGGGCTACGAAGCCCAATACATCGGCAAAGCACTGCTGGTGCGCAGCGAAAGCAGCCAGGACAGCCTCGATGCCGATGGCAAGACACGTACCGAGATCGTACCAGCCACCATTGACATCGTCGATGCCAAAGAAGAGATGCGCGTCGGTGACCGTCTGCTGCCTGAGCCCCCAACACAATTGCAAAGCTACGCGCCCCATGCGCCCAGCAGCCCTGTTGAAGCGCGCATTGTTTCGGTCTACGGCAGCGCCGTGGTCAATGCCGCGCAAAACCAGGTGGTAGCGCTCAACCGTGGCCTGCGTGATGGCATCGAACCCGGCCATGTGCTGGCCATCATGAGCGACGGTGCCCGCGTGGTGGACAAAACCGATGCCGGGCTGCCGCTGCTCAAACTGCCTGATGAGCGCAATGGATTGCTGATGGTGTTTCGCAGCTTCGAAAAGGTGTCTTATGCCCTGATACTGGACATCAACAACGGCGTCAAGGTCGGTGACCGGCTGGTCAACCCACGCTGATACGCCGAGCCCGGAAACAGCATGGAGCGCGACGAACTCAAGGCCTGGCTGCGGCTATCCTTGAGCCCTGGCATTGGCAATATTTCTGCACGCAAATTGTTGACGGCTTTCGGTTTGCCGCAAGCTGTCTTTGAACAGCCCACTTCGGCGCTGCAGCAGGTGGCCAATGCGACCCAGCTGCAGTCCTTGCGTAGCGAGCCCGCGACCCTGGCGCCGCTGCTGGAAACCACCTGGGCCTGGCTGAACCAAAGTGACGACAAGTGCGTTCGACACCAGGTGGTGACGCTGGGCGATGCGGGGTATCCACAAGCCCTGCTTAGCATGGACGACCCGCCGCTGATGTTGTACCTGTTGGGTGCCGCGCATTTTGGAGTCAACCCGGTCCCTGAGCTGGGCCAGCCGACCTCCAGCGCCTCTTGTTTGGCACCGGAACAGTGGCTGATCGACCCGGATCACTGCCTGGCCATCGTCGGCAGCCGCAACCCCACCCCCCAGGGCGCTCGCAATGCCAGACTGTTTGCCAAAGCACTGGTTCAAGCCGGCTTGACGGTGGTCAGCGGACTGGCTTTGGGGGTGGATGGCGCAGCCCATGAAGGTGCGCTGGAAGGCCTGTCAGACGGGGACAATGATCAGGTCGCCACACTCGCGGTGATTGGCACCGGCCTGGACCGGGTCTACCCCAGAGCCCACCATGGCCTGGCCCACCGCATCGCCCAACATGGCTTGCTGCTGAGCGAATACCCGCTGGGAACACCACCGCTGAACGCCAATTTCCCAAAACGTAACCGGCTGATTGCCGGCCTCTGCCGGGGTACGCTGGTGGTGGAAGCCGCCATGCAATCAGGCTCTCTCATCAGTGCCCGACTCACGGCCGAACAGGGTAAGGAAGTGTTTGCCATCCCGGGCTCGATCCACGCGGCGCAGTCGCGTGGATGCCATGCGCTAATCAAGCAAGGCGCCAAATTGGTGGAGTCCGCACAAGACATACTGGAAGAGCTGCAGGGCTTTGGCACACGCACAGCCAGCAGCCAAGTCTCGGCCGCAGACGCCCAAACAACCGGCACCGATGGCGCCCCGGAGAGCGATCGTCTGCTGCTGCAAGCCATGGGCTTTGACCCCGTCGGACTCGATGCCTTGCAAGGACGGACGCAGCTTGAAACCGCAGACTTACAAGCCCAGTTGATGACGCTGGAACTCAATGGCCAGGTGGGGCGCCTGCCCGGTGGTTTGTTTCAGCGCATGGCGGGCATTTGAACCCCTGCGCCGCAACCACCTGACGGCTGGCCGGCTGGCAAACTCAACCGAGCAAGCGCTCAGGGTTGGCTTCGAGCCTGGCGACGGCATCGCGGGTGGCGCGCACTGTCAGAGAAAGCTCTTCCTGAGGCGCCAGCAAACCAGCCGCCAAGTACGCGGCCAGGCGCAGGGACTGAATCAAATAGCTGCGCCCCACCACCGACGCAAACAGGTGCAAATGGCCAAGCGGGCTGCGCCACACATACTGAACCTGAACCGCTTGCGCGAGATAATTCAGGGTAAACCAAGATCCCAGATTCAGATTTTGCGCCCAGGCCATCATGACCGGATTGGCCTCTGAACCGCCCAAGGTTACCACCTCCAGTTCGGACGCATCGATACCCAACAGATCTTCAATACGCTGCACATCCAGCGGTAAATCTTCGGCGACATCGGTGCGAAAGTAGTCTTCCAGATTGGCCAACCGGTCCGCAAGGGCCTGGATTTGTGCCATGTCGATGGCTTGTGTCTTGGACAAAAAGGCATCGGCCAGGATGTCGCTGATCATCTTGATGTGTTCATCCTGCAGCGTCAGGCTCAAACCGAGCAAAGTCATGCCGGCTCGTAATGAACGCAACAACTCGGGCAGGTCGGCAATCACACGCGTGCGGTCGGCGCGACTGGGCTTGGCGCTGGCGGCCCAAATCAGGTCGGTCGCGGTTTTTTTAAGCAACAAGGTTTGCGCATGCTGGCCGCCCTGACGCATGCTGGCCACGGCAATCACCTCGGACCACACTTTGTACAAAAAATCCCTGACCTCGTCATGCACCGGCATGTCTTTGATCTCATTGCGCAATTCAATGGTGCATTGAATGGCTAGGGTTTCTTTTTGCTCCACCTGCTGCGCCACACCCACCACTTTTTGGGTCGAACTTTTTTGCGTCAGGTAGCCCTTAAGGAATTCCTTGAATTCCTCATAAACACGCTGGTAAACACGGGCGCCGGAGTCCGGATACTGCTCAACCACCTGGACCACGCGTTTGATTTCGGTTTCCAGCGCTTGACCACTGATGCCGCTGGCATCAAAACCCAGTGCGCACGAGCCCATGTGATCAATCAACTGGCGTGCTGGATGGTCCAGCCGATTGAAAAAATCAGGTTCCGCCAGGGCCAGGCTCAAGACCGGCATTTGCAGCCGGGCAAACCAAACCCGAATACCAGGGGGGATCCGGTCTTCCTGCAAAATCGACTGGAACATCAAAGCAAGCAACTCGATGATGGCTTTTTCGTTGTCGTTCTGCGCCAGATTCTTGAGTTCGGCCGACTGCTGCTGCAACTCGCCAGCCACCTGGGCCACCCGCTCGACCGATGCGCCGGCCAACACCGGCATGCCAGCGCTTGTGCCAGCCCAGACCAAGTCCGGCAAGGGCTTTTGGGCCAGCGCCGCCATCAGGCGAGGAGAAGGCGCGTGATGGAAGCCAGAAACATAATTTTGAGCAGGAAGCACCCCCGCCATCAGGCGCCCCACCCGGTCCAGCACGCCCGTTTCACGGGCGTCAAACCAAGCCGGCATCGCAGCACCCGCCGGCACTGGCCAGCCCGGTGACGGCGCTGCTGGCACAGCGGACCAACCCGCCCCACCGTCCTGGCTGCGCCAGCCAGGGCCATTCGGAACAGCGTCATTCGACAGCTTGTTTTGCTGCACATTGTCATCGGACAAATAGGCAGGCGCACCATCGGCAGCGGCTGCAAGCTGGCCGACAGCAACCGGGTTCGGCTTGGTGCGCGCCTCAAACTCAATCACGGGCAACACGCCCTGCGCCACCAACTCGGCATTACAGCGGGCATACATTTGGCGCCATTGCACATTGATATACTGGCGCACCACCTCGTTGATCAACTGCCACGCGTCCAACGAAAAGCCGCAATTCACCCACTGTTCAACCATGCCCAGTGCCAAAACCTCCGGGTGCACAATGTCTTGCGTGGACAACTCTTGCTGCTCGTTCAGGGATTTCAGCCGTCTGCGTAAATCGTTGACTTCACTGGCTGCGACTTCCATCACCGACAAGGCAATGCGGGACGCAAGAATCCGGTTATCTACCACCTCGGTACTCACCAATTGCATGCCTGTCAGCGAAAACTCGACCTGACGCGGTGCAGCCGGTTTTAAAGCCTTCTGCCAAGACCCGAGCGTGGCCTCAAGCCAGCGATTTTTCTGCTGTTTATAAAGGGTCCAGGTGTCCCGGCGCAACTGCTGCTCACGCATGGGCGCCGCTTCATTAAGCAAAGTCGTCAACTGCTCTTGCACCAAGGCCAGCAAGCCAGACATGACCCGAGCCGCGTCATTGATCAGTTGCTGACGAATGCGCAACGCCAGCGCAGCGCTTTGTTGACCCGATAACGAAGTGACCATGACCGAAAATTTTAAACCGTTGCACCCGCATTCGGGTCGTTCGGGTCCACGTCTTTCTTGGCCCCCCCCCCTTTGACCAGGTCCTCACGCTGAATGCCCAGCCACATGGCAATGGCGGCGGCGACAAACACCGAGGAGCGTGGCACCGCCAAACAACAGCATTGACAACACCATCATCTGGGTCGAACCGTGGGTGATGATGGTGCGGCTGATGGTGGAGGTGATGGCGTTGTTGATGATTTCCACCGTGCTCATCTTGCGATAACGGCGAAAGTTCTCACGAATCCGGTCAAAAATCACCACTGACTCGTTTACCGAGTAACCCAGCACGGCCAGCACGGCAGCCAACACGGGGAGAGAAAACTCCCACTGAAAGAAGGCAAAGAAACCCAAAATGATGATCACGTCATGCATATTGGCAATGATGGCAGCCACGGCAAACTTCCACTCAAAACGCACCGCCAGGTAAATCATGATGCCGACCACCACAAAGGCCAATGCCTTGAGCCCGTCGGCGGCCAGTTCATCACCCACCTGCGGACCGACAAATTCGGTACGGCGCATGGTCGCAGTTGCGTCGAGTTCTTTCAGGGCCGTCATCACCTGGGTGCTTTGCTGGGCAGAACTCACGCCTTTTTGGGCTGGCAAGCGAATCAGCACATCGCGCGCGGTGCCAAAGTTTTGCACCTGCACATCGTTAAAACCGAGCTTGGCCACACCCGCGCGCACGGCCGCCAGATCAGCCGGTTGCGAATAAGTGACCTCCAGCAAGGTGCCGCCGGTGAACTCCACCGACAGGTGCAAGCCGCGCGAAAACAGGAAAAACACCGCGGCCAGAAACGTCAGGCCGGAGATCAGGTTGAACACCAGCGCATGCCGCATGAACGGAATGTCACGCTTAATTCTAAAAAATTCCAACAAGGTTTCAAGTCAGTTGAGGACAGAGCTGGCTCACGGTGTGTAGCTGCGGTCTGTCCCACAAGGTTTCAAGTCAGTTGAGGACAGAGCTGGCTCACGGTGTGTAGCTTCGGTCTGTCCCGCAAGGTTTATTTGTTCATTCGTTGGTCTTGAGGGCCGTGCCACCATCAGGGCGCCAGATGGTGCCAATCGACACGGCTTTCAGGCGATTTTTGCGCCCGTACCAGAAATTGACCAAGCCGCGCGAGAAAAACACCCCTGAGAACATGCTGGTCATGATGCCCAAGCAGTGCACCACCGCAAAACCACGCACCGGACCAGAGCCAAAAGCCAGCAGCGCCAGACCGGCAATCAGGGTGGTGATGTTGGAGTCGAAAATGGTCGCCCAGGCGCGGTCATAACCCGTATGAATGGCGGCCTGCGCCGATGCCCCGTTGCGCAACTCTTCGCGAATACGCTCATTGATCAGCACATTGGCATCAATCGCCATGCCCAGCACCAGCGCCATGGCAGCCATACCCGGCAACGTCAGGGTGGCCTGCAGCATGGACAGCACCGCCACCAACAGCAACAGATTAAAAGCCAGCGCAATACTGGAAAAAACACCAAACAACATGTAGTAAAGGCACATGAAAACGGCCACTGCCAGAAAGCCCCAGGTCACGCTATTAAAGCCCTTGGCAATATTCTCTGCGCCCAGGCTGGGGCCAATGGTGGTTTCTTCGATGATTTCCATCGGTGCCGCCAGCGAACCAGCCCGCAACAGCAGGGCCGTGTCATTGGCTTCCATGGTGGTCATACGACCCGAGATCTGCACCCGGCCGCCGCCGATTTCGGTGCGAATCACCGGCGCCGTCACCACCTCGCCACGGCCTTTTTCAAACAGCAAAATGGCCATGCGTTTGCCCACGTTTTCACGTGTGACGTCGCGGAAAATGCGTGTGCCCTTGGCGTCCAGGTTCAGGTTGACGGTGGGCTCTTGCGTCTGGCTGTCAAAGCCGGGTTGCGCATCGGTCAGGTTCTCGCCGGTCAAAATGACCTGCTTCTTGACAATAACGGCTTGGCCATTACGTTCCAGGTAGCGCTCGGAACCAAACGGCACCATCGCATTGCCCAGCTCGGCGGCACGGGCCTCGGTGCTTTCATCGACCATACGCACTTCGAGCGTGGCGGTACGGCCCAGAATGTCCTTGGCCTTGGCGGTATCCTGCACACCCGGCAACTGCACCACAATGCGGTCCAACCCTTGCTGCTGGATCACGGGTTCGGCCACACCGAGCTCATTGATCCGGTTATGCAAAGTAGTGATGTTCTGCTTGAGCGCCTGGTCCTGGATGCGCCGGGCCGCTTCGGGCTTGATGGAGGCCGTCAGCTTGAAGTCGGCGCCCTCGGCACCGTGAACTGTTTGCAGGTCGGCGAACTGGTCCTGGAAAACCACCTTGGCCGCGTCCAGAGTGACGGTATCACGAAAGCGCACCTCGATGGTTTGTCCGTTGCGGTTGATACCACTGTGACGAATATTTTTTTCACGCAAACTGGTGCGCACATCACCTGCGAGTGATTCGGCGCGCTTGGTCAGCGCCGCCTGCATGTCCACCTGCAGCATGAAGTGCACACCACCACGCAAGTCCAAGCCCAGATACATGGGCGAAGCGTGCAAAGCGCTGAGCCAGGCTGGCGAGCGTGACAACAGGTTCAAGGCCACCACATAGCCGGGGTTGGTGGCATCGGGCACCAGGGCTTTCTGGATGGCGTCCTTGGCTTTGAGCTGGGCATCGGTGTCGGCCAGCCGAACCTTGATAGAGGCGCCATCCAGCGTGACGAGGTCGGGCGCCACACCAGCGGCCTTGAGCGCCGACTCCACTTGCGACAACACCCCCATGTCGACTTTGACCAGCGGCTTGGCGGACGACACTTGCACAGCGGGTGATTCGCCAAAAAAGTTGGGCAGGGCATACAAGCCCCCCACCACCAGCGCAATCACAATGATCACGTACTTCCAGACCGGGTAACGATTCATGATCGCCCTTATGACATCAAACTGCAAAAAGCTGGCACAGGCCAGCGCTCAAGGCGAACCAACTTACTTGATGCTGCCCTTGGGCAAGACCTGCACCACGGCGCTGCGCTGCAAATGAACTTCCACACCGCTCGCCACTTCAATGTCAATAAAGCTGTCACCGAGCTTGGTCACCTTGCCCAAAATACCGCCTGCGGTGGCGACTTCATCCCCTTTAGCCAGGGCCTCAATCATGGATTTGTGCTCTTTGGCCTTTTTCATTTGCGGGCGAATCATCACGAAATACAGCACCACAAACATCAGCACCAAAGGCAACATGCCCATCAACGAGGACTGCATGTCACCACCAGCGGCAGCAGCGGGAGCGGTTTGGGCAATGGCAGAAGAAATAAACACAGCAAACTCCAAATAAATAAAACAAGCAAAACGAATCAGGCCTGAAATGGCGCATCCAAACGCACCTTCCGGTCAGCTCGGCATTGTATGCGGGCACTAATTGTGCAATTTCGTGCGATTGCGATTCAAACTGGTGTGGGTTTATTCCCCTCTGGAAGCCAGGTCTCGCCCCGGCGGGCGACTCACTTTTCTTTGCTTCGCCAAAGAAAAGGAAGCAAAAGAAAAGCGCCCCCGCGGTTTGCGACCCGCAGCTAAGCTACGGGCAACCTGCGCTGGGTGGGTTTTGCAGGGGACAGCCGGACATCCAATACCGCCGCCAGGTGCTGCTGCGAAGCACATCTTGCGAACATTCGCCAAATGGCGAAAAAACAAAGGAATTGGACCTCTGCATTTTCAAACTGACCTGCGATTCTCCGCAGTCAACCTTCACCCTGATCGATGCAACACCCACCCGACAACGGCTAGCGGCGTGCGTTGGGTGTCTGACGTAGCGCCATATTGGAGGAGGCTTGGGGGACAGACCTTCAGCTCTGTCACCAACTGTTTTTGCCAACGCGCCCTGCGGGTTAAAGCCAACTGCCTGGGCATGGAAAAGGGTTGCGTCCCCTATTACCTTGCGACACACCAGCATGGCACCCGCCTGGAATCCACCAAAGTGCTAACATTGTGCTTATTTTAAGGAGAAACACATGCAGGTTTCAGTGCGAAAAATGGGTAACTCGCATGGTATTTTGATTCCCAAACCTATCCTCAATCAACTCGGTCTGACCGATATGGCTGATTTGCAGGTGAACGGTAACGTGATTGAAATTCGCTGCGTCAAGCGCGCCGCGCGTGAAGGCTGGGCGCAAGATAGTGCCCGACTGGCCGCCGCTGGAGACGATGCCTTGCAATGGCCCGAGCTGGGTAACGATGGCGATGCAGCGCTGAGATGGTAAGCAGCCCAACGGTCAAAACAGGTGAGGTCTGGCTCGCTAACCTGGACCCCACAATGGGCAGCGAAATTCAAAAGACCCGTCCGTGTGTGGTGATCTCGCCGCCTGAAATGCATGATTACCTGCGCACCGTGATCGTGGCACCCATGACCACGGGTGCCCAAGATGCAGCTTTTCGGGTGGCGCTGACGTTTCAGGGCAAGACGGGACTGGCCTTGCTGGATCAGGTGCGCACACTGGACAAGATACGTTTGGTAAAGCGACTGGGGGCGATTCAGCCAAGCACGCTACAGACCCTACTCACAACGATGCAGGCCATGTTTGAGCCAGCCTAAGCACGCGGCTATCTATCGACACAAACCGAAACAAAACAAACTGGCGTGTCAAGGCAGCGCCTTGGGCCAAAGCACCCACAGGCTGAGCGGCTGCTTGAGGCGGCCAGCCAGGTCGCCCGCAGCCTCACCCCAGCCGGCAAAATAATCGGCCCGCACCGCACCCCGAATGGCGCTGCA
>Ga0209211_10001943_pt1 | contig 37114 bp, 49 predicted proteins | sample RifGroA2_FD_183992 | JGI IMG/M metagenome (GOLD analysis project Ga0209211, IMG submission 183992) | Groundwater microbial communities from Rifle, Colorado, USA - Groundwater A2 (SPAdes) (version 2) | ecosystem: Environmental > Aquatic > Deep subsurface > Groundwater | place: Rifle, Colorado... | reverse complement strand
CATAGATACCTTTCTCTCGCATCTGTTTTAGCTTGTTAATAACTTCTGTAGGAGGGTAGGGAGCATTAAAACCGGCCTTATCACCAACGATGACACCGTCAACATCCAAAACAATCGCTTTAATTTTATTCATCAGTGAGCCCAAGCGTCCCAGAATGGAACTCTTTAGAAACTTATATGTATAAAGTCTATCAGACTTTTAAGCAGGTGCAAATTGAGATTTAATACTTTTTAATCATATCCGCACGGATTAACATTATTTAAGCATTTAGCTTATTAAAACTCGCTCTGGTTGACGAAGTGGGAACTTTTTATTCAGGTTTTGGTGCATTTTTAAGCGGATGATTTTTTTAATTATCGAATGTGATTTTTGATATGAGTAAACGAGTAGTGTTTGCTAGTATATTTATATCTGAAGGCAGTGCGTATTGCTTTTCAAAATACAGTAATTGTCTTGACTTATAAGTAGGATTTAACATCATTATCATTCCGTATGTTTTAGGTGAAATCATTAAGCTATATTGGGTACGTGCTGTGTCGATTAATTTTATTAAATCGTGTCCGATCGCTTTGACATCTTTAACTGATAAACCTTTTGAAATTAAAAAAGCTTTGAGAGCTAGCTCTAGTGATTGACAAAGTGCATTATACTTTTGTCGAAAAAGAATACGATAATCTGGCTCACTTTTTTGAATTATTTTGTAAGCAGTAAATTCATCTTGAGCAGTTTTTATCCAACCACTTATAATTACTTGATTTTCCTCCTTAATACCCATAAATCAATTATATTAAACAGCAATAATTATTAAATCTCTATTTTGAGAATTATTTATTTCTCACCATCTTGTTGAATCTGTTATGGCGAATGCTTTGTAATTAGCCTTCCTAAATCTTTTGTTAAATCACCAATAAAATTAGCTATTTTATTTACATGTTGAGTATTAAACTCTTCGAAATTATCTTTAAGTCCTTGTTTTTGTTTCGCTGTTATCTTGTATCGTGTTGTTTTTTTATTTTTTTCGTCTATTAACCAACATGAGTGCATAATTTTATTTCTATCTTCCTCTGCTTTAACGAGACGTTTTATTAATAAATCAACTTCCGAGCCTTTCGGTATTCCAAATTTTAATTTATATACAGAAGCTAATAGATTTATCTTACCTTGAAATGACAATTCACAAGTAATAATTTTACCTAATTCTAAACCAGTCTCCATTAATCTCCATATAAGAAAGCTCAAATACATCTCTAAAGAACTAAAATTTACAATTACACGACCTAAACCTTCCAAATATTTATTGTCCATATTTCATTATAAACTTTATCTCCAAGGAAAGTGTTAAAGTTATATTTATTCTTTAGTCTCTTTATCTATCTGTCTTTTTGCCTCTTTGAACCAGTAACCTAAATTAGTTATAATTGCGTGCTTATTTGATGTTAGAAAATCAATTATATGGTTTTTAACTACACACAAAGCAACTTGCTCTAAATAAGTCTTTCTTTTATCATTATCTATTTCATCTTCAATAAATTCTTCTATTAATCTCATAGAAAAAGACTGAATCTTGTTAGATGTAAAAACCTGCGCACCAAACCTATATACTCCATTTATTGGGTTCATCATCCAGACTTCAAGATTATACCGAACACCATTTATTATTTTTTGTGCTTTATTCATATTTAATTAGTAATTACTTATATTATAAAACCTAATTGCACTAAAAACACCCCTTCATCCCATCCTACACGGCTTTACATTGTTTAGATATAAAGATTTATATCCACTAAGTTTGATATACTCATATAGTGAATTTATTAGACAATCAATTAAAATCTGGATTACGGAAAGATAGAGATTGGGGTTTTATTGATGGTGAACTTTGTTTAATCTCAGACTTTATCCCATTAGCGGGTAGTGTAGTCATCAACGAAACAGTAACGTCTCCCAACACCTCCTTACCCTATGCATCAATTTCTATCGAATGTAAGAAAAGTTCAGAAAAAATAATTGGATATGTAACACATAAAATAGACTTTTTTCACCTTTGGAAAATTTTTAAAGATAGAGGAATTGATAATAATAAAGAAGCGATTTTAATGTATTGGACTGCAAAACATTATAAACACAAAATACTTCAGAAATTTTCCAATCTCCTTTTGACAATCTTAGGAGGAACACCTTTCCCAAAAATGGTTATTATGGTTTGTCCAAAAGGCATATTCAAAGGTTGCAGTGGCGAATCTCCACTATTTCCAGATAAAGAAATAATGGTATCTGTGTATGGATTGATGCCAGTGAAGTGGTATTTGCCAGAGCTTATGAAATAGTAAAAATACTGAATAATATTCTCTTATCAAACCCCGTAAGGATTAGCAGTTAAAGTTGTTGACTATTATTGATTATTACCTAAGCAATTCTCTTTAATTAATTTGTTAAACGTGTTTAATGTGTCATCTGTATCATTTTCATTTACTTCATTAGAGCATGAATTGTCCGCATTGGAAGAACATTGTGACTTGCATTTTATATCATTTTTCTTACATCCTTTATTACACTCATCAAGATGACTTAGAAAACAATCACGTAATTTTTTATTTGCCGAGGCTAAAACTGATGAGACTTGAATTAGGGCTTGTTGACTATTCCTTTTACAGGAAAGAACGACTCCACTATTTGGCATAGCAATAAATATATATTCAGGCGTAGGTGTTGGTGTAATTGTAGGTTTTACAGTTGGTTTAGGTGTTAATTCCTTGTTAATCTTGTTGATTGATTGATTTAATATCTCCGTATTCTTTTTAAGGGTTTGAACTAGATAACAACCGTAAATAGAAAGACAAACAAATAGTAATAGAATTACATTCTTAAAATTTGTTAATACAAAACGTTTGGGAAATCGACTATTTAAGTGTATCTTCATATCTTAATTAATTGTTTATATCATATTAAAAACCATTCACTAAAAATCGCCTATACAATTTTCGTTTAATAATTTACGGTATATTTCATATACATTCTTTTCCTTCGCTTCTAAATTAGAACATTTAGTTAGTGGATGTATGCATTGATTCCAGCACTCTGAGCTTGTATCACCTCCGCATTTTTTGTCACAGACAGCGCTACCTTCACCTGGGAATACACAACGGCTATAGCACTCTGAGGCTGTATTCCCACATTTTTTTTCGCAGTCATCGCTCTGAATCTGATGACAGTTATTAACTTCTTTTTTTGGCAAGACTAAAGAAGTAGAGGCTTGAAAAAGTGCTTGCTGACTATTTCTTTTACATGAAAGAACAACCCCGTTTGGCATAACCGTAAATATATACTCGTTTGGATCAAGTTTATCAGTAAGAGTTGGTGTTAATATAATCGTAGGTTTAACCGTTAATTTAGCTGTTAATTCTTTGTTAATTTTGCTGACTGATTGATTCAATATTTCGGTATCTTTTTTAATAGTTAGAACGAAATAATAACTGTACATAGAAAAACAGACAAGTAGCAACAAAATAATATTCTTAGAAATTCTAAATATAAAATGTTTAGATAATCGGTTATTTAGATGTATTTTCATATTTTTATTAATTGTCCATATTATTTTAAAAACCATTTACTAATTAAAACCGAAATTACCACCACCTATGCAATTCTCATCAATTAATTTGTTGAATGCGTCACGTGTTTTCTTATTATTCGCTTCAAAATCAGGACATGTTTTATCTGGAAGCAGTGTACAATTTTGTCTATAACAGGTTGAGCTTGTATTACCTCCACATTTTTTCTTACAGTCATTTCTAAAATTTGTTGTGCAATCAAAAAAATCTTTTTGTGCCGAGTCAAAAGTTGTTGAAGCTTGAATAAGGGCTTGTTGACTATTCCTTTTACAGGAAAGAACAAATCCATTATTAGGCATAGTCATAAATATATATTCACTTATAAGTGTTGGGCTGGGAATAACAGTAGGGGTAGGTTCAAAGGTTGATGTTGGTGTTAATAATTTAGTAATTTTGTTTAATCTCTCATATAATTTAGAATTGGTTAATTTAAGTTCTCGGGAACTTTTATAGTTATAGACTGAAAGTCCCAGTAAGATAAAGAATCCAAAAACCAAAAGTACATTATTATTCAGAATTGTCTTTTTTATATTTTTAATTACATGTATATTCATTTATCAAAATTATACAAGTTTTTTACCTTATTGACGAAGTTCTCAAGTTTGACAATATCGATCTATTTTCCTCATATTTTAATAAAATTTCGTCAGGAATTTTTTTACTAAATTGACAGCGATCTCATTATTTATAACGTGTTTTTTTACTACTGTTAGATTTGAAGGGTTAATCAAAATTGCTCCGGCTAAAGCAGTTTGAATATTATTTAGCTGAGCGTCGTCAACAATTTTTTTAACTGAATAATAAGGTTTAGCACTGCACAAAATTACATAGATACCTTTCTCTCGCATCTGTTTTAGCTTGTTAATAACTTCTGTAGGAGGGTAGGGAGCATTAAAACCGGCCTTATCACCAACGATGACACCGTCAACATCCAAAACAATCGCTTTAATTTTGTTCATCAAGAATAAGTCCTCCTTCGTTCATGTTCGTCTCGTGGTCTACGTCCACGCAGCCGAAATATTCACTTCGGAAGGACATAAGAAAGCGTAGATACTCGCTTCGCTTGTAAACGCTTTCTAATGTGAGCCCAGTGAGACTCGAACTCACAACCAACAGCTTAAAAGGCTGCTGCTCTGCCAGTTGAGCTATGGGCCCTTCGACTCGCTACGCTCGCTCAGGGTAAACCCTCAAAACGAGGTATGACAGGTTATCATTCTACCAAGTTGAAGTGATTATTTCATCTGATATTTGAACCGTTATTTGTTTATAAAAATATTACTTTATGCTTAAAAGAAAGTTTTCAAAGTTTAGTTTTAAAAGATATAAATAATCTCCAGGGTAAGTATTATTGAAAATATAGACAATAATACCAAGTAAAAAGAATGAAAAAAATATTATCCAGATAAAATAATCAATAATTTTCTTTATAAAAAGCACAATTTATTATAACTTAATTATTAAAAATTATAAATTTGATACAATATCAAATTATGACCTGGCTATATTTATCATTAGGATCGGCATTGAGTTTTGCCTCTCTCACTTTGCTTTCAAGAGTAGTTTCCGTTAAAAGCAAAAATCCGCGGGCTCTCTCAATAGTCTTTAACTTAATCGCCTTCTTAATGGCGTTGATGATTTTTTTTATCACCGGAGCCAATAAGAATTTTTCTTTACCAACAAAATTTGAACCTTATCTTTACCTTTCTATAGCCTGTCTGTTTTATGGTTTATATGAGCGGATCAGATTTTATGTAGCTCAAGTTTTAGAAGCGTCTTTAGTATCGATTATTAATAATATTTCTTTGGCAGTAGCTTTTTTTACTGCTGCCTTTATTTACTCGGAAGTAATGACCATTAATAAAATAGGCGGTTTTTTGTTAATTCTTACGGCGTTATTTTTGGTGAGCGTTAATAAAGTATCAAAAATAAACAGGCGAGGCATTCTATTAGCAATACTAGCTAATGTTTTTCTAGGGATAGGTTGGGCGCTAGATAAAAAGGGCGTCATTTTTTTTAGCCCGGAAACCTATAATGTTTTAGTCTGGTTTTTTCCTCTTTTTGTTTTATATTTTCCTTACCTGAAATTTTCAGATATTAAAAAAGAAATAAAAATTTCTTCATGGAAGATTGCTTTATTATCCCTTTTTAATGTTATTGGTTATTTTATACAACTAAAAGCCCAAGCCTTAGCTGATGCGACCAGAGTGATACCAATCGTTCAAACTTCAACTCTATTGACGGTGATTTTTGGAATATTTATTCTTAAAGAAAAAGATAATCTTTTCAAAAAAATCTTCGCTGGAATTATTGCGATTGGCGGAGTATTTTTACTTAGATAATATATTTTATGTCAGAAAAAGTAGGGTTAAAATCTCACGAAAAAGTTGATTTTCATAAAGAGATCGCCATCATTGGTGGCGGGCCAGCCGGAGCTTTGGCGGGGTATCTTTTGGCAAAAAAAGGCTTTACCAATGTGACGATCTATGATACAGGACAATTTAAAATAGAGCAAAAAATAGAAAAATGTCCAGGTTGCGCAGGGATTATTCAACCCAAAGTTGTGCAATTTCTTGAAAAACATGGCTTAGTCATTCCAGAAGATATTATTCAAAATAGATTATCTAAAGAGTCTCTCATTCATTTACCAGGAAATACTAATTTACCTATTCAAAATGAAAGAGGGGGAGCAATAACAGTTTATCGAAGGCCCGCACCAGTTAAACAGCCTAATGATATCCCAAGGACAAAAAGCTTTGATGGCTGGTTACTTGATGAGGCAACTAAAGCAGGAGCTTCTTATAAAAGATTTTTGGTCAAAGAAATTGATCTGAGAAGAAAGAAAAATATCAATAAGAAAGTTACTCTAACTATAGATAATGGAGAAGTAATTGAGGCGGATTTTGTCATTGGTGCCTATGGCCATAATGCTTTGAAAGAAGATGGAATTAATATTTTATACCCTGAAGGTACAGCTCATCTTGACAAGCCAACTGCTTCAATATCGGCCGTTCGAGAAATTTTTATTGGCCGTGAAGGAGTAGCAAAATTATTACAAAATAAAATGCACCTCTTTGGTAATCCAACAGAAAAAATTTGGTATGCCATGGTAGTTCCAAAAGATAATCACGTTACTGTTTCTATCATGGGGAGGGGTAATAATAGTGAAAAAGAAATGAATGATATTATGAAGGATTTTTTACAAAGCGATTCAATCAGAAATTTATTGAGCGATGTATCAAAACAGGTAAGATGTGGCTGTACATCCACCTATACAACCAAATCACCGGAAAATTATATAGCGCAGGATGAAGATGGGAATTTGTCTATGGTCAATATAGGAGACGCCGGGCCGACCAGACCGATGAAAAACGGAATTGGAGCGGCAATGGATAGCGCTGAAAAATTAGTTGGAGCTTTATCACAATATGGATTTGGGAGAGAAACATCAGAAATATATAAAAATTATATTGACCAGGAATATATATTAGACAATTATTGGGCTGATTTTATACTAAAAATGACTGATCAAATACTTGCTCGTCAGGCATTGCTTAAACCAACAAGATTTATACTAACACATCATCTATGGCCATTTAAGAAACCGATAAATGATATTATAAACCTTATTATTTCTGGTGAGAAACCTTATTGGCAAATTCCATTAGCTCAAATTACCGAAAAATTGTTCCATTAAATATGATTAGATTCATAAAAAAAGAAATCTTACATTTCAAAAATCTGCCTAAAAAAGCGCAGAAGCTTTTAATCTCCTTTTTCTTTTATGCAACCGCTTTTCCGATGATATCAATATTTATAAACGCTTTTATTTGGCAAAATAATAACAATATTTCATATCTTATTTTTTTTCGAGCGGCTCAATTTTTTATTATTCCCCTAGCATTTTTATTGGGCGGGATTTTATTGAAAGTTGCGCGAATTAATATCCTTTATTTTATAGGCTCACTTTTTATTGTTATAAGCAGTGTTCTAATAATTTTTTTTAAAAATAATACAACGCTCAGTTTTTTGATCATGGGGGGGTTGATGGGGTTGGGGACGGGGCTTTACTGGATAAACAGAAGCTTTCTAACAATGAAGGAAACAAATGACGGTAATAGAAGCTATTTTTTTGGATTACTGTTTTCTTTTGCAACTCTCATTGGACTGGTCATCACTTTGGCGGTTGGTTGGTTAATTGTATTTGGTCTCTCATACGGGTTGTTGATGACGGTCGCCTTTATCTTAATTATATCTTCCGGAATTGTAGTCTTAAAAATGGATTTTGAAACACCAAAAATCGGCAAATTATTTATCCGTAACTCATCACATATCTGGACAAGGAAAAGATTTATTAATCTGGGAATAGGGCTTGTTGACGGAATGGCCTGGGTTATTCCCGGATTATTAATATTGACGGTTCTTGGAAATGAAGGAGTTTTAGGGACACTTACGGCCGCATCATCAATTATTTCAGCCGTATTAATCTACTACTATGGACGCAAATCTCACTCAAAAGATAATAAGACATATTTTATTGCAAGTGTAATTTTAGCTCTAGTCACCGCACTTCTAATAGCCTTAGTTTTTAACAAATTCACTGTGATTGTCTATTCGCTCTTTAATGGTTTGATAATAAGCTTTATGTGGCTAACGATCGTTCCTCCTATTTTGAAAAATATCGATTTTGAAGTAGGATGGATTGAGGAAAAAAGATTTAGCTATATTTTCGACTCAGAATTTTTTTTGAATATTGGAAGAATAATTTCGCTGATTGTTTGTTTGTTCATAGCATTCTATTATGGTACAGAAAATTCTCTGCGCTTCTCCCCGCTGATTTTAAGTATTCTTCAGGTTCTTTTATTCGTTTATTTAGAGCAATTTAAAAAAACTTGATTTCCCATTGACAAATTCTTAATTGTATATTACCATTATATACGGTATGTTTATCGAATTAAATTTGGAAGATATTGAAGGGTTTGATTGGAATGAGGCTAATATTAAAAAAAATGAGATTAAACATAATGTTTATTACAAAGAATGTGAACAGGTTTTTTTTGATAAGCCTTTTTATATCCGAGATATAAAACATTCAAAAATAGAGAAAAGATTTTATGTATTTGGAGAAACAACTAAAAAGAGATCGCTCATAATTACTTTTACAATTAGGACGAGAAAAATCAGAGTAATTACCGCAAGAAATCAAGATAAAAAAGAAAAAGAATTCTATAAAAATAATTATTATAAATTATCAAAATAATTACAAATATGAAAAAAAAACAAAAAAAACTTAGAAAACTTCCGGTTTTTAAAAACGAAGATGAAGAAAGAGATTTTTGGTCAACTCATAGCTTAGTTGATTATTTTGATATGGGCCATGCTGTTAAAATGTCCTTCCCTAATCTTAAATTATCGACCAAAACTATAAGTATTCGACTTCCAGAATGGATGATAGATAATATTAAAATGGAGGCAAATAAAAATGACATGCCATACCAATCTTTGATTAAGGTATACTTGGCGGATCGATTATCTGATATTAAAGGAAAGTATAAAGCGAAATAATTTATGAAACCTCAAGAATTTACATTAACAAACGGTCTGCAAGTGATTTTTATTGATACAAAAACTTTTCCGACGTTGACGACACTACTTTTAGTTGGTGCGGGAAGTCGATATGAAAACGAAAGAAATAATGGGATTGCCCACTTTTTCGAACATATGGCTTTTAAAGGCAGTCAAAAATATCCTAATTCTTTTGTTATTTCCTCAACAGTTGAAGGGTTTGGAGGAGTTTTCAACGCTTTTACTTCAAAAGACCATACGGGATATTGGATAAAAGCTACGACCGAACACTTTGAAACGATGATTGATGTTATTTCAGATATGATTCAAACCTCAAAATTATTGACGGAAGAAATTGAGCGAGAAAAAGGTGTTATTAGAGAAGAAATTAATATGTACGAAGATATACCTCAGAGAAAAGTAGGAGAGATCTTTGAAAATCTTCTCTACCCTAATCATCCTTTAGGATATGATATTGCCGGAACCAAAGATACTGTTCAATCGTTTAATCGACAGACATTTAAGGATTATATTGGCAACCTTTATCACCCGAATAATGCGGTATTAGTTGTTGCTGGTGGGTTGTCTAATCAGAATGTAAAGTCTCGACACCGTGATTTTTCGACCGCCACACCCCCACGGGGGCCCCTGGCGATTGTCTCAAAATCAGATGTCTTCGACTTATCAAACTACTTAAAGATTATTGAAGAAAAATTTGGTAGTTGGAAACAGAATAAAAAAATAACGTTCGAAAAAATTAAAGAAAGCCAGACAAGGCCTCAAATGTTAATTAAGTATAAAAAAACCGAGCAGGCCCATTTTACTTTAGGATATAGGTCATTTTCTTTTGCTGATGATCGAAAATATGCGCTAAATTTATTAGCTACAATCTTAGGTGGGGGAATGTCATCACGTTTATTTATACAAGTCCGGGAACGACGTGGTCTTTGTTATTATATTTCAAGCGGCGGAGAATTTTATCATGACTGCGGTAGTTTTGTTACTCAAGCCGGTGTCACCAATGATTTGGGCAAAGTTAAAGAAGCAGTTAAGACAGTAATCGATGAACATAATAAAATTAAAACCGGTGATATCAAAAAAGAAGAACTGTTAAAAGCCAAAGAAATGATTAAGGGTCGCTTAATGCTTTCAATGGAAGACTCAATGAATATCGCTTCTTTCTTTGGAACAAAAAAAATTCTTCAAAATAAAATTATGACACCTCAGGAAATTATTGAAAAAATCGAAGCAATCACAGTTAAAGAGATAACGAAACTGGCTAAGGAAGTTTTTATACCAAAAAATCTTAACTTTGCTTTGATTGGACCGTTTGCGGAAAAAAATTTCCAAAATTTATTGTGAAAAAAATTTGGATTATCGTTCTCTTAGGATTACTTATCTACAGTTTTAGCTTATTTAATGGATTTATCTGGGATGATGAGGAGCAGATTGTCAATAATATCTTTGTTCACTCAGTTAAAAATATTCCCCTGCTTTTTCAATCGAGTACTTTTAACACTGGCGGAGCAGGAGTATTGAGTGGTACCTATTACCGGCCTCTGATGATGACATTTTTTTCCTTTGTTTATCAAATATTCGGGCCAAACCCTTTTTTTTTCCATCTATTCCAGTTATCTTTTCATATTTTAACGGCAATATTAATCTACTATTTGTTCAAACATTTTTTTAAAGAATCTATTTCATTTTTTCTTACCTTGATTTTTCTTATTCATCCGGCGTCGGTTGAAGCGGTCGCCTATATCTCTGCCGTTCAGGATATTTTTTACATTCTTTTTGGTATTTTGGCTTTGCATTTTGTTATTAAAAGCAAGGAGCAGTTTGAATTTAGAAATATATTTTTAATAAATCTATTTTTATTTTTAGCCCTGCTTTCAAAAGAAACAGCAATTTTGTTTTTTATTTTAATTTTTATCTATAAATTAATCTTTGATAGGAAATATTTTTTTGAATACTTAATTTTTTTTATGATGACGATGGGGATTTATTTAATATTTAGATTTGCCGTTGCTGGAGTATTTTTTACTCCTTATCATAACGCTCCGATTGTCCAAGCCAGTTTTTTGCAAAGGATAATGATGATTCCGGCAATTCTTTTTCATTATTTAAAACTATTTTTTTACCCCATTAATTTGGCGGTTATGCAACATTGGGTGATACGGACGTTTGATTTTTATAATTTTTTAATACCTTTATTTATTGTAGTGACATTTCTTTTGTTCTCAATATTTAAGTCGTCTATTTTTTTCTTCCTTTGGTTTATTATCTCAATTTTTCCCTATCTTCAGTTTTTTCCACTGGATATGACGGTGGCTGAACGTTGGTTTTATCTACCGATGATTGGGCTATTGGGAATAATCGGGACAGTTTTGAATAAATTCGAAATTCAAAATTCAAAATTCAAAAATTTAACAATGGGATTTGCTTTAGTCATAATTTTGTTATTTTCCATTCAGAGTTTTATCAGGACTTTAGATTGGAAAAATGGCCTAACTCTTTATTCTAAAGATATCAAAACTGTGTCCGGCAGTTTTGATCTGGAAAATAATTTTGGAGTGGAGCTATTTCGCACAGGTGACTATGCAAGCGCTAAAATACATTTTGAAAAATCAACAAAATTAGCTCCTTACTGGTGGACTAACTGGAATAATTTGGGGGCAATTTACGAACGTGAAAAAAACTATCAAAAGGCCATCGAGTATTATCAGAAAGCAATTGATAACGGTCAATATTATCTGGCTTATGAAAACTTAGCTAAGATATTAGTTTTTTATGAAAATGATCAAAAAAAAACAGAGGAATTTTTACAAAAAAGTTTAAAGCTATTTCCTGAAAATCAAAATTTATTACTAATAAATACTTATTTTCAAGAAAAAAATAAAAAATAGATATATTTGTTGGGCTTTGCCAAGCTTAAAAATTTTAAGTTTTATAGGTCTATTGGATAATTTATGATGATTTTGTTATATTAAAATCACTGATGGAAAAAATACTTATTAAATTATTTGTTTTTGTTATTGGGGCTTCAACTGGTTCCTTTTTGAACGTATTGATTGACCGATTACCCAAAGAAGAAAGTATTAATGGCAGGTCTCATTGTGATTTTTGCGGGAAAAAATTGAATTGGTATGATTTGTTTCCAGTTTTATCATTTTTTATTTTGAAGGGAAGGACGAGATGTTGTAAGAAGAAATTAAGTTTTCAGTATCCAATAGTCGAAATGATAACAGGGGGCATCTATGTTTTAGTTTTTAAGGACAGTCCTTATATTGAGTCGCTGACAAGGTCCGTCCTTATATTATCCATCCTCTCATCACTCATCATCATCTTCATTTCCGACCTGAAATATCATTTGATTTCCGACTATATTTTATTAGCTTTGTTTGTTTTTTCTTTGTTGTCAAAAATTGTCATTCCCGCGGAGGCGGGAATCCAGGCAATAGGGCTTAATGTTTTATCTGGTCTGATCGTTGCTCTACCAATTTTCCTCATCTATCATATTTCTAAAGAACGAGCGATGGGTTTAGGAGATGTTTATTTATCAGCGATTATGGGCTTTTTATTGGGTTGGCAAAAAGGTTTCATAGCCCTATATATATCATTTGTCACGGGCGCAATTTTTGGATTAATAGCGATTATATTTAAAAACAAAAAATTAAAAAGTAAAATTGCTTTTGGGCCATTTTTGGTAATAGGAACGGTTGTTATGCTATTTTGGGGAGAGAAGATTACGGAAATGATAAAAAAAATATATGAATTTTAAAATTATTGGCGTTGTTGGCCAGATTGCCTCGGGTAAGGGAATACTAGTTAATTACTTAATTAGTCATTTTGATTTTATTTCATTTTCCTTGTCATCGATCGTCCACGCCGAACTAAAGAAAAAAGGTATCAAGAAATATACTCGTCAGACACTTCAGGATAAAGGGGATGAACTAAGACGAAGATTTGGTGATGATGTTTTGGCTCGTCGCTTATTTGAGGCAATTAATGAACAAAAAAAGGACAGAATTATTATCGAAGGGATACGCAATCCGGTCGAGATAGAATTTTTGAAAAAGAACTCAAATTTTATTTTAGTTGGAGTCAAAGCCAATAGAGAATTAAGATTTAAAAGATTACTTTCTCGAGGGAAGAAGTGGGATCCACAAACTTATGAAGATTTTCTAAAAGTTGACAGACGTGACATTGGCGTAGGTCAGGGTAAAAGCGGTCAGCAGGTAGGGAAATGTTTAGCCTATTGTGATTATGTGTTAACAAATAATAAAGACTTGGGAGATTTTGATAAAAAAGTGGAAAAATTATTTATACATAAACTTTTCCCCAGCAGATTCGTATGAAAATAACTCTTCTTTTGTAAACCAGAGATTAACTTCTTTTTCTCCATCTTCGACGGTATCTGAAGCGTGAATAAGGTTTCGAAGTGGTCGGTTTTGTTCGTTAGCCAGATCAATCGTGTCATGAGAAAAATCGCCGCGGACTGTTCCGGGGGCCGCTAAAACAGGAATCGTGTTGCCGGAAAGTTTACGGACGATCTCAATACAGTCATAACCTTCAACAACAGCCATAAAAACAGGGGATTCTTGGAAATAAGTAATTAACCAATTCTTGACAATCTTTCCAATAGAAACTGCGTCATTGGTCTTAAATACTTTACTCGCATCTAGACCTTTCTTTTGATAATTTGTTAACGTTCGTTCTCCTACCTTTTTAAACCAAGCTTCAGTTTCAGGGTAATGAGAGATTACTTTATCAGAAGTGGCCATTTCAAATTTTAGACCAATTATTTTCAAACCAACGGCTTCAAAACGAGAGATTATCTTACCGATAATTCCCCGTTGAACTCCGTCGGGCTTAATAATAAGCAAAGCTTTTTGTTTTTGCATATGTTTATAATCGTTATAATTTTTATAAATATTATAATATTTATATCAAATACAATCCATCAACTTCTCTTTCATAATTTTTAAATTCTTGGTGGTTTCCAAACCAATATTCAATCTCTCTTTCTGCTTCGTCCGTTGACCCAGACGCATGAATAAAGGTTTTTACTACTCGATCCAAAGACGCAGATAAAGGAGAGGAATCAAAGGAAAACTGAGCTAATAAAGTTCCTGCCTCGGCCAAAGCCGGAATAGTGTGTCCGCGTAATTTTCTGGCGACCGTGACCGCACTGGGACCTTGCCAAACCATAACAACGATCGGACCCTCCATCCAGTATTTAATTAAACGAACGTAGATAAATTGTCCTAGCTTTTCTGGATCTTTTGTTTTAAAAGTTTTCATTACATCATCTCCAGTCTGTTGAAAAGAGGTGAGCGTTTTTTCTCCCATTTTCTTAATCCATTCAGGTGTTCCAGGATAATGATTTTTTATCACATCAGCCGATGGTTTAAGCATTTTAGCGGCCATTAATTTAAGTCCGACGTTTTCAAAAGTTTCAATAATTTTGCCAACTAAACCGCGCTTGAGGGCATCGGGCTTGAGAATGATTAGAGTTCGTTCCATAAATTAATATCAAATAACAAATAATAAATAACAATTGAATTTTAAATAACTAATAACAAAACGATTTTATTTTTTTAAATTTGTTATTTGTTATTTGTTATTCAATTGATGTTTGTTATTTAATATTTGTTATTACATTATAAATCTCTTTCGTCACTTCATCAACAGATTTATTCCCATCTATATTTACCCACTTTGTCCAAACTTGTTTTTCAACTAACATCTGGTATTGTTTATGGGTTTTTTTAATAAAATCAAAGTCTTTTTCCCGAAAATTTTTTTCCTTATCTTCACCATGTTTTCGCTTTATGGCAATATCAGGATCAACATTCAGATAAAAAACAGCATCAGGAACTTCTATTTGAAAATTTTTAGCATAATCAAGAGCCATTTTTATATCAATTCCTTCAAGAGTTTGATAGCAAAGGGTTGTTGAAAAATATCGATCGGCAATCAAGATCTCATCTTTTCTTCGCGTTTCGATCATTTTTTTATCCATGACAAACTGCATTGTGTAGAGAAGAAATTGTTGCTGAGCCGTTAATCCTTTATTTTCATATAGAAATTCCCTTATTATTTTTCCAACATTGCGGTCATAATCAGGATATTTGATAAGGGTAGGGAACAAAGATTTTTGTTCCTTACACATTTTTAAAAGATTTTTTCCTTGAGTCTCACATCCAGCCCCGTCAATACCTTCGATGACAATAAACATAGATGCTATAATAATATAGGAAAAGCTCCCATAGTTCAACGGATAGAACAAGCCCGTCCTAAGGGTTAGATGGTGGTCCAATTCCGCCTGGGAGCACAACGTAAAAAAATTTTTATAAAATTTTTAACGTTGTTGGAACGTTTAAATCAAAGATTTATTACGTTCCACCCATAGCTTTGTTACAATAAATTAATGTCCTACACCAAAATTAAAAAATCTCACCTCATTCGCCATCATATCCACCGTCTGAAAACCAGCGAATATGCACAAATCCTTATTCTTCGCACGATCGGAAATTTTCTTCTGTTTGCTTCCTTATTTATGATTGTTAAAACTTTCTGGCAGCCGGTCAAAGAAGAGTTGATATATTTTGTTAATGTTAAGATACAGAAAAAATATATCGTCGCTGGGTCGCCAGAGGAACAACTTAGACAAGGACTGTCCTTGAATAAGGACAGTCCTTATATAAAAAAAGGCTTATTAGCTCAAGCTTTTAATATTAAATCAGTTGAGATTTTAACACCGGAAGATCCAAACTTCAGCATAGTCATTCCTAAAATAGGAGCTAATGCTAAAGTTTTATCAAATATCGATGCTTCAGATGAAAATATATATTTGAATGCTTTAAATAAAGGAGTTGCCCATACCTTGGGGACGGCTTTTCCGGGTGAAGGCGGGCACATCTTTCTTTTTGCTCATTCGACCGACTATTTTTGGAATATCAGCTCATATAATGCGATATTTTATCTTTTATATAAATTAGAAAAAAACGATGAAGTAAACATTTTTTATAAAGGTCAACGTTATGTTTATCGAGTAATTGGGCAAGAAATCGTCGATCCTTCTCAAGTCCAGTATTTGACACGGAAAACAAACAGAGAGTTTCTGACTTTGCAGACTTGCTGGCCTCCGGGGACGACCTTAAAGAGGCTACTTATATTTGCGGTAAGAGTAGCAGAATAAAAACGGTTAAACGGTTAAAACTTAAACAGTTAAATAAACTATTAAACCATAAACACTAAATTTGTTTTTGTTTAGCAGTTTAATGTTTAAAAGTTTTTTTTAGGTTTTAGCAGTTTAATACTTAACTGTTTTATCTGATACCTACAAGATAAAGGTCCGGCAGTTCATTCACCTGTGAGTTAAGGTTGATCAAAACAACAATCTTTCCGTCGCTGGTTGGATTAAAGAAAAAGCTTTCAAATGGGCCGGAGTAGATAGTTTGTTTATTTGTATCGTCATAATCAATAATCGAAATCTTTTTTTCCTCTTTAACAACAAAATGGCGAGAATCGAAATACCATTTTAGATTAGGCTGTAAAATTAGGAAATTTTTATCTTCTTTACGATCGTAAACATATACCCTATCTTTTATGATCAAGCGCTCTTCAGGAGTCTGATTAGTGGAAATAAGAGGTGGTTTGATCATAAAAGGGAGTTTAACGCCCTCTTTTGCCCTATAAAGAATTTTGGTTTCATTGGGAGAGAAAGAAATGATTTCAAAGGAACTTGAGGCGATTTTATCAAAGTCCCGAGGAAAAGTTTCTAAAATCTTGGTGTTATTTTTATCTTTTTCGTTTTGCCAGGCTTGAATAAGCGCTTCTTTAGAAAGAGTTACGTCCAATGGATTTAAATTGTTTTCATCAAGAGAAAGTAGATAAGCGGGCACGAATCCCGACTTCGCTAAAGCTTCGTCGGGCAAGGCAAAAATTGCCTGTTTTTGATTCGGGGAAAAAGTTACTTTAATGCTCTTAATATCAGTAATATTAAGAAGTAGTGACAGGTCAACTATCTTATTTAAAGGTGGAAAGAAAGGTAAGTTTTTTTTACTGGCATCGAAAAGATAAGCAGATCCGCTGGCAATGACAACAATTTTATCGCCATCTTCGGTTGGTATGGCTTTGATAATACCTAAATTTGTTAGCGGAGAAAGAGATGGGTTCACCGGAAAAAGAACTGGGTCAACATTGATGACCAATTCTCCCTTAAGATTTATTTTTTTACTCCAGCTGGTGTAGCCTTCTTTTTTTATTTCCACTAAATAGTTTTCGGGTGGGAGAGTGAGATTAGTATCGGTGACGCCTTTTAATTCACCATTAACGTAAATTTTAGCGGCTTTAGGGTTTGAAGTTGCTGAAATTATCCCTGTTGACTTAACTGATCTTTTTTCTATGTCAAACCGGTATCCCCGGGCGTAGGCAATAACCGAGGCCAAAACGACAACGAAAGTTAAAAAGAATAATAGGCGAAAAAAAAATTTCATATGGTTATATGGCTAAATGGCTATACGTTTTTAGACAATTTAACAATATAACAATATAGCCATATTGTATTATACTATACATACATATGTTCTTTCGGAAAAAGATTGGAATCGATCTTGGAACCGCAAATACTTTAGTTTATGTGGCCGGCGAAGGGATTGTCTTAAATGAACCAACGGTCGTTGCTTATTCTTTGGAGGACAAAAAAATTTTAGCAGTTGGTGAAGACGCAAGAGAAATGATCGGACGAACTCCTGGTTCAATCGTAGCTTCCCGACCCATGAAAGAAGGAGTGATAGCCGATTACACTACCACTTCGGCGATGATTACTTATTTTTTGAAAAAAGGTTTAAAGTCGGCTGTTTTTTGGCCGGAAGTGATGATTTCAATTCCAGGCGGTTCTTCGCAAGTCGAAAAACGGGCTGTGGTCGCTGCTTGTAAACAGGCAGGGGCTTCCGATGTCTATTTGATTGAAGAACCGCTAGCCGCCGCAATTGGGGCTAAATTACCTATTTCTCAAGCTTCCGGACAGATGATTGTTAATATAGGTGGTGGAACGACTGAAATCGCCGTAATTTCTTTGGGTCAATTAGTTGTTTACAAAACAGTTAGAGTCGCTGGGACTAAATTAGATGAGGCTGTGATGATGGAACTTCGGAAAAAACACAATATGATTATCGGTGAGAGAACAGCGGAAGATATCAAAATTAAGATCGGCAATGCTTTGATTGGGGAAAATCCAGAGATTGCAGAACGAAGGATGGAGGTCAAGGGGCGCGATTTTCAAAGCGGATTACCAAAAATATATGAAATTGGGGAAAAAGATGTTAATTTGGCTTTGAACAAACCTTTAAAGACAATTCTTGACGGGATTAAAGAAGTATTATCACAAACTCCGCCGGAACTCGCGGCAGATATAGTCGATAAAGGAATCGTTTTGTCAGGCGGAACGGCACTCTTAACAAATATTGACCGTTACATAACTTATTACACCGGGGTGTCTTCGTTTGTCGTTGACGAACCTTTATTTTGTGTGATAAGAGGAGTTGGTATGGCGATTGAGAATTTAGATAGTTTTAAGGAGGCAATAAGATAGACATTAGGGACTAGACAATTAGGGATTAGGGAAAATAATATAAATAAACACTAAGACCTATATAATAATTAAACAATAATAATAAATACTACAATTAATTAATTAATTGTGGTGAGTGATAATGTGGATAGTATTATAGTATATTGTATAATTATGTGTATGATTTTGACTGGGAATGAGGTTTTAGGTTTTTAAGTAAATTAAAACAGATATAAAATTATTTGAACAAAACTAGTCCCTAGTCCCTAGTCCCTAGTCCCTAGTTAATACTTATAGTAAATAACAAAATATGAAGGTAAACAAAATATTAGGGATAACAGTTACTATAGAATCAAAATCAAGTGTCCTAGAGAAAATCTTATTATACATAGGTAAACCAACTGGCATTTTTCACATTATCTCCCTTAACCCAGAAAACATGGTTATAACTACCGAAGACCAATTGTTCAAAAAGATTGTTGAGACAGTCAAAATGAGAATAGTTGACGGCGTAGGGATTGTCCTGGCGGGCCGATGGCTTGGTGTCGAAGTAGGTGAAAGGGTGACCGGGGTGGGGTTGATGGAAGAACTCATAAAGGTAGCGTCGGACAGACGCTTACGAGTGCTGATGATTGGAGGAAAAGAAAATTTAGCAGATGAACTAGCTAAGTGCTACAAAGACCAATTTCCCAAGGCTATGTTTAAAGGGATACAGGGTGTTAAGTATATTCAAAAACCTATGAAAGATGAAGAGGAAAAGATTTTTTCAATAGTAGCCGACTATAAGCCCCATTTTGTATTTGTTGCTTTTGGATCCCCAAATCAAGAACTATGGATAGAGCGTCATAAAAATGAATTTGTCAATTGCGTGGTCATGGGAGTTGGAGGAGCTTTTGATTATTTATCAGGCAATATTAATCGTTCTCCAATATTTATTCAAAAACTAGGAATAGAATGGTTATATCGTTTAATCAGTCAACCTTGGAGATGGAGAAGACAGTTACGACTTTTAAAATTTATAGGACTAATTCTTCAAGAAAAATGGAAAAAAAAATAATGTTGGTTCTCAAATACTTCTCATTTTTTGCTTATTACCCTACGTTAGTTGAAATCCACACGTTTTTACAAGCTAAGATTAGTAAAAACGAGCTCAATATTGAATTAGATTACATGGTTAAGCTAAAGCTAATTGAATTATACGCACGATATACTCCACCCCAGTATAGTATGGGAGGCATAAAAAATAACAATGAAACAATGAAACAATGGAACAATTTACATAAGAGAAGACAAATATCTCAATCTAAACTTAATTCCTTTCGATTTAAACTATATATCAAGCTACTATCCATCTTTCCCCAAATCAAGCTCGTTGGTTTATCCGGCTCAATCTCTATGATGAGTGCGGGGGAAGATGATGATATAGATTTGTTTATTATTACGGCAAAGAACAGACTATTTACAGGTAGGCTAATCTCTCTTTTATTGGCACAAATATTAGGTTTAAGAAGAAATAGAGAAGCGCAGATTTTTATTTTTTCGACCGCCACACCCCAAAGGGGCCCCTGGCGATTATCTCAAAAACAAAAATCAGCGCTTCCACCCAACAATGAAACAATGAAACAATTGAATAATCATTTTCGTGACAAAGTCTGTCTAAATCTTTTTTTTGACGAAAGCAATCTAAAGGTACCGCTCTTTAAACAAACAGAGTTTGTTGGTCACGAAGTCCTCCAGATGAAGCCAATTGTTGTTAAGGGTGATGTTTACGAGAGGTTTTTGAAAGAGAATGAGTGGGTCTATGAGCTTTTCCCAAACGTAAAATCTCAGTTAGAGGTCATTCCCGCGAAGGCGGGAATCCAGGCTAAAATTACCATATTTAGTATTTCTGACAAAATTGAACAATTACTTAAAAAATTTCAACTTCGTCTAATTAACAAGCACAAAACCACCGAGATCATCACTTCCACCCAGCTTTGGTTCCATCCGGATGATTTTGAGAAGAAGATAAAACATAATTTAAATTAGTTTTCTGGAGTAACATTAGGTAATGGTGCCCATATATCAGCGGTTGGAAGGGGGGGTTGAGTAGATTCGGGTGGTTTTACAGATAAATCAACGTTATTTACATTAATCCAACAGCCATTAACTTCAATAATACTTAAATCAGGATCAGCTTTTTGAACTTCCCACTGGCCAGCTTTTACTGTACAATCCCACGACGGTGGATGAGAGGGATTATTGCTATATGGATAAGTTCCATGTGCTCCTTGACCAGTAATATACACAGTATCTCCGGCATTAACTTCTGCTCCATAAACAGCAACTAATACAAGAGTTGATATTATTGCTAATAAGCCTATATGTTTTGGCTTTATATGTATTATATCGTGTTTCTTAGGTCTAAGTAAATCCATGACAACAATTATACTATATCTTATAGTAAATAGTCAAGTTGAATATTTAAGCCTCTTTCATGTAGCAAGTTCCAAGTCCGGCAGTTTCAAGTTGATCTAAGATTGTATCAGCGCGTTTAACATCAATTTTCAACGAATCCTGAAGTTGTTTTGAGGACATTTCATCAAATTTATCCATCATCTCGAGAGCCTTGCTAAATAGAGGATCGCGCTCTATCTTTTCTTCAGACACCCTTAGGGTGGCCACATTCGAAGTCTTAACCCCTTCAATCGACTTTAATCGGCTGTCAATCTCATCCAATTTTTTCAAAATTACTTTTACTGATTCGTCCATAGAATCTACATTATAACTAGTAAAGTTCGTAGGTGGCGGTATATGAAGATGTAATTTTTACAGTCTGTTCACTATAATAAACATTATTAGTGGCAGTTTCTTCTTTAGTCGCCTCCTGACCTTCCATCGCATCCAAGGTTATTGGGTAGGGTCTTGGATTATTACTATCCTCAATGGTCAACAATTTACGGACTCGGAGACGGTTTATCTTTGCGATTGATTCAACTTGGTCTCGAGCGTCTTTTAAAGCCTCTTCTTTAGCCTTCGATTCCCAAGTTTTTCTATTTTTAAGTGAGTAATAAGTATTTGTAATTAGAGCGCTGGTATTTTTTGAAACAACATCGTAAACTTTTTCAATATTTTTTATTGGGTCAAGAGTTAGAGTGAGGTTTGTAGTAACTGTTGGAGAAGTATCAGGTCTTTTATATATAGGCATCATTTCTCCCCCCGGTACTCCTCCCTCAATATAATCTACCGATGAAGGGGGCTCATTCTGAATAATTGGTGGAGAATAACTGGAAGTCGTGATTCTACTTTCAGGAATCCCAAGTTTAGTTAGTTCTAACTTTAAATTATCAACGTCTTTTTTATTTTTTTCTTGGGCTTTTTCGTAGGTGGTAGAAATGGTTGTAATCTGAATACTGACGGTTGCCTGATCGGTAGTAGCATCGATTTCACCGGTTCCAACAACAGAAACTGTTTGTTTAGGAGCTTGATAACGTTGAGCTAACTTAGTTCCGGCAATACCAATACCTACACCTATAGCTAAAAGAGCCAATACGGAGAAGATTTTCTTAAAATCTATATACATAAAATCATTAACTCATATTAAATAAACAATTTCAAGTAGGAAATTATTTATTTCTTAGTTTTATTTTTCTTTAATTTTTTCTCCCCTTTTTTTAATGCAATTTTGCTTCTTATCTGATTATCTGCAATAGCAAAAAAATAATGGCTTGTAACGCAACGCCAATTAAAGTCAGTTTTCCCTCAAAACTGTTTAGATAGCTTGAAACAAGTTCCATAGCTAGAAATTATATCAGAAGTTTAAAAACTTAGCGGAGCACTCGGGTCTGGAACAACTTAGTCCTTATAGTTTTGATATAATTTGTACCAATGAGAAGAGATGAAAGTAATCTTAAAAAACTATTAAAAGAACAGATTGAATTTATCAGCATGTCATGTAAATCTTTTGATAATGGATTTATTAACGAAGCTAAACGTATTGCCACGTGTGTAAGAATATTAGTCCATGACACAGATAGCTCTATATCATTACTTTCCCAACTTAGATTTAAAGATACTAAATTTTACAATACAGCTTCGGAATATAGATCTACAAACTTATTAGTCCATATGGGTTTAGTGAGTATGCGTTTAAGTACAAATCAAGATGAAAAATATGTTGCTTTTCTTGATGATGGTATTCCTAATAGTCAAAAATTAGTTAAATTTGATGATTGGTGGAATAAAATAGTAATTAAAGACTTTAATAAAAATACATTTACAAGAAGAGATATTATATTAAAAACATGTAATAAAGAAGGTGGTGCACATATAGATCCAAATTTGGACATGAGATTTAATAATTTACTAAGAAATAATTCGATTAATTGGTATGTAGCAAAAAATAATACTGTAAAAGCATTCGGAAAAGATAACGAATTAGTTTTAACAAGTATTAGACAAATTGGTCATGAAATTTTGAAAACTTTACAACCCTATGTTTAATAGCTAGATATTTGCGGAGCACTCGAGTCTGGAACTTTTTAATCCTTATAGTTTAATAAACTTTCTGACAGTTGTTTATTAGTTTTTTGTCTTAATGTATTTAAATATTCAATGATAGGTTTAAGTTCATAACTATCTCCTCTATAGGTTAAAATCCATGTATTTTGATCGAAGTTTCTTAAAAAATCACTTGTATCTATTCCAACAATCATATTTTGTGGACCAATATTTGAATCAATAAAATTTCTACGTTTAGAGCTTTTTGCCCAATTTTCTAATCTTTCATCAAAGTGCTCAAAATGATTTCTAAATATTCTAGGAGCAATACTTACATTGTCTAAAACACCTAATTTTTTTCTCAACTCTTGCCCTCTTTTTTCACTCAGCTTTTTAACAGGCCAAAAAATTTTTGATAGATTTCCTACAGCTACTAAAAAATTTTGTAAAGAATACCACGTGAGCGATCCAGTATCATTAGAAGTTAATGCCATTTTTAAATGCTGAACAGCAAGCAATGCAAAGTCACACTGCCTTACAATTTCAAAATAATATATTTGTAATAATTGTTTATCCATAATAAATTATGTGCGGAGCACTCGGGTCTGGAACTTTTTAATCCTCTTTGCATTACAAATGCAAAGAAGCAAAAACCATGAGTCCCGCTGCCACAAATCTTATTAGGTAAACTTTTATTGAATGTTTTTCCAAAAGCTTGGGAGCAAATACGGAAAACAAAAAGGCAATTATCATTGATACCGGAAGAGAAATAATAAGTGAAGAAATTCCCAAATTAATAGAAAAAGCTTTTGTCGCCGCCAATTCAAAGATCACCTGAAGTGATGCGATTCCTACTAATACAATAAGCTGTTTTGCTCTTGTTTTGGCAAGATCTTTGATAAACAATGGTATTGTCGACACTAAAACCAATAATGAAAAAAATGATTGCCATAAACTGATTTCCCAGAAGCCGTCATTGACTGCTGCCTTATTAATAAAGAAACCTTTTAATGCTAGGGCAAACATAGCAACAACTATGAGACCTATTGACGGTTTGAAAAAAGAAGTTAATTTTAATTTTTCATCTATCGTAACAAAAAATCCGCAAATAATGATTAGGGCTATTAGTACGAATTGTTGAAATCCTAAAATTTCTCCTAAAAAAATTGTTCCTAAAAAAAGAGCAAATATTGATCTAAGATTGAAAAGTGGACTGATGGTACTTACATCCAATTTATAAAGAGACAATAAAAATAAAGTCCAAAATAATTCATTAAAAAAAGCTGCCCAAAAAATATTGTTCCACATGTGGGGAAAACCGACGTGATTTATTAAGGATAAAGGAATCATAAAAATGAGAATAAATAAAGTAAAAAAAAAGTTCATCAGCCAAGGATTGGAAATAGAATACTTACTTGTTAATTTCTGCAAAACAGCTACAAATCCTGAAGAAATACTGGCAGTCCAGGCATAGATTTGAAAAGGCATATTCCAATAATAATATCACATCTTTGTCACGAGTAAAATATAAACATTTAAAAGTCATTTTAAAAAAACGGAAAGCATGGGAAGCTTTGCCCGCCGAAATCTTGATGAAGGAGGGATGTTGAAATTTTTTATGCTTAAACAATGTCTGGGAGTTGAGTTGTAATTCTTTAGGTCGTTATGAAATGTTATAATTCATAGTGAATCATATAGATTAAAAAAATGATTGAAGCGTCATTACCACCGAGTCGCCGTAGAAGAGTAATAAACCCATCTGTTGCTAAACCGATTGACGACGCTACGATTGGGTGTCCTGGTTGTTTATATAATTGCTACATGATGGAAGAAACCATAGGTTTGGATTTTACCAGCCTTGGTGCTTTTTTCCGAAGCGTTATCTTTTCTTTAGCAGAGATTCCTACCCTTATCCAAATGGCAAAAGTTAAAGCAAACAGAAAACAATAATACATCTATTTTTACTTTTTGAAACAATGTCAATCAGCGGAGGGTTGGACGAGGAGATTTTTTTGAAGTTATTTTTCGGAGAACATGGGACGCTTGCCCTTCCGACTTGTCCCTCGTAGCACGAAGTACGAAGTGGGAAGCTTTAACGAAGAAGGGATATTGGAACTTTTTACGCTCAAATTTAATAAAAACTAATCAAGGTTTAAAAAATGCTCCTGCTGAAACAATGATAAAAATTCCTATGGAATTTAGTACAAATGATAATAAAATAAATTGACTTGTTTTTAATTTTGAAATACCCATTAGGCCAACTCCCATTTCATCAGGTAGTGGAGAAGCAATAATAACTGCGCCTAATACTGGTAAAGTCCAACTAAAATATTTTGAATGAATAAGATGTCTGAGCTTGTCACTTCCAAAAAATTCAAAAAAATGTTTAATTTCATCTCCTAACCCCTTATTTCTAATGTAGTGAAAAATAGTCAGATCACTAAGTACTGCGCCAAATCCTGCAATTAATCCGATTTCAATAGGATGAAGTGTTTCTGCTAATAAAAGAAGTAAGGCAGTTCCAATAGATACAGTAAATGTAGACACAAAAAGAATACCACCAAAAAATGCTCCTATATATCCAAGATTTCCCAAATGAAATACTATTTCTCGAAAAAATGTAGTTTTGAGTAAAATTAGTCCAATAAGAATGCTTAATCCAAAATAAGTAAGATTTTTATAATGATATCTGTGCCATTTTTTCTTCATCACATCCATTATTTCAGTATATCAAAAGTTTGAAAAAACTTTGCGGAGAGCGTGGGTCTCCTTCGTTAAAACTACGGCGACTGAAAGACGCTGTTGGAAGTTTTTAACTTCAATAAAATGATATTTTATCTTGTTCCTCTAGTTTTTTGTCTTGCTTTAGTTTTACGTTTTTCTATTCTTTTAGCTTTAGCTTCAGCCTCTCTTATTAGTGGTTCTACAAAACCTAGAGTCGCACTTCCTAATAAAACAAATAAACCATCACTCTTACTACTTTCTACTGGTTGAGGGGCACTTAAACCGTTGTCTGGTTTACTAACCATATATTTATATGACTTTTAAATAATAAACATTATTATATCAAAATTAAAAAGTCAAGGCGGAGAGCGTGATACGATATTGGAACTTTTTTAAGCTTAAATTTATAGAGATTGGCTTGCTACAAATTTATACTGACTACTTTTGATCTGTCGGTTGAAGTATCTACTTTTATAATTGTTCTTACATCATATCCAGTTTTTTGTTTGATTTTTTTAATACCACCTACATTTACCTTTTCTGCCAAAGCAACGATGTCAATAATTTTTACTTTGGCTATTCCCAATGCTTTGATAAGTGCGATCATCGTTCCTCCTGTGTCAATGATATCGTCAATAATTATGACTTTATTATTTTCTTTTAGTCCATTTAAATATAAAGACATCGAACGATTATAAGACATACTAAATTTTATTCCGATTTCGCCCGGAAGATGTACTGGATTTTGTTTAGCTAATGTAAAAGGTATTTTTTTCTGAAGAGCAACACATACGGCAAGAAATCCTCCACATTCTTCCTCGCTAACAATCGCGGTAATTTCTCCAAGTTGATCCCATTTAATAAAATCGATTAAAACATTGACAGCTTGTTGAAGAAGTAAAGGATCAGTAAGTCTTGAATGATCAAAAAGAGAACAATCCAAAATGTCTCTATTTTTATTTTTTATTACTTTTTGATTATCAAATTCTTGGATAAGTCTATCTATATTCACAAAATCATTATAAACCAAAACATTTGATAATATAATAAAAATTTAGATTTGAGGCTATTCTGTGGAGAGCGTATTTATCCTGCTTGCCCAACGAAGCTTTTGCGAAGTTGGGAGCGAAGTCGAAGTGACAATATTGGAACTTTTTGTTTACCTATCCAAATCTAATAGCACCTTTATAACTATACCCCCGTTCGTGTATTTCTATTGTCTTTTTCAATCTATTTTGAATATCTTGATTACCCGTAGAAGAAACTAACCATTTCTCAACAGCTACACATATATCTTTACAGAACATTTGAACATTTAACTGTAAAAATGATACTTTAATACCATTAAAAATACAGTCTTTAATAAGATTACAATGACTTCCTTCAGTTAAAAATACATAGTGTTCGAGTATTTTTTGCATTTTTTGGTCAGTAATATCATCTGTCCCTTGATGTAATAGCGCACATCTTAAAGAATAACAATCGTTTCCAGAGAGATAACCTTTATATTGAGAAAGATTATTTTCAAACCAATCAGCATATTTTTGACCTGATGTTTTTCCATGTTCAAGAGCCACACATATATCTGGAAGTGTTAAGGAAACAAAAAGTGCAGCATAGAAATTTTCCTCTACTATTGCGCTACGGATTGAGTTAATAAACTTTTGCATAGTATAATTATACTAAAGTTCCATTCTCCTGATCAAAATGAGATCAATTTTGAAGTGCGGGGAGCATGGGTCTCCTTCGTTAAAACTACGGCGACTGAAAGACGCTGTTGGAACTTTTTTGAGGCTAGATATGTAGGAGGCTAAATGTTGAATAAATATAAAGCTTATAGTATAATGAACCCATATGCCATTAGGAAAACCTGATTGTCAAACGTCATCTGGTGTTGACGCTTATATAAAGCAGGGAAGCAACTTATGCATTCTTGTGTTAATGGGCTTAAATATTTTTGATCCACCGCCGGTGGGAGAAAAATTTATTATTCCAAAACAAATATCAGAAGACGCTGAAAGTATTAAAAAAAACTTTGCAGAATTGTCAAGAATCTGTGCCAGATGTCCTGCACTCGCCCAAGCATTTCCTAATGTCCCAAAAGCTTTAGGCGTTTAATAAAAATCAACTTCTTGCCACCTTCTTTTTATGATGAAAAATAGTTTATTTTGAAGCTAAAATCTTAGGCGGAGAGCGTGGGTCCACTTCGTTAAAACTACGGCGACTGAAAGACGCTGTTGGAACTTATTAAACTCTTTTAGTGCTTAATAAAATTAAGGCAAAGGCCTATTGTCATGAAAAATCATCATTTTATTTAAAACTTTTTCGAAACGAGTATATTTTATGGGTGTTGGTAAACCGCTACTCTTTTTATAATCGATAATTTTTTGCTTAACTTTGAACATTTTATCTTCTGCCACCTTAAAAAGTGTGTGCCAAGCGAATAAAGGTAATATGTAGGTGAATGAACTATTTAAAATGCGTCCCGCCGGAGTAAGTAGGTCAGGTTTTAAAAAATTTAAAACTTCCTTTCCAGCAAGAAAAGTAAGCGCTCCAACTATTAGTGAATACCCGACGTATTTAGGTATTTCTTTTCTTAAAGTGGTGATTTCCGGTAAATATCTATCGACCCCCATGAAAGGATTATATCAAAAAATACGAACGGAGAATTTTTAAATCTATCAAACCAATATATTAGATAGTATAATATTTGAAATATAGGACGAGTGGCGGAACTGGCATACGCGCACGGTTCAGAACCGTGTCTCGCAAGAGGTGAGGGTTCAACTCCCTCCTCGTCCACAAAAAATTTATTTTAGCAAGTGATCCAAAGTTAAAAGATCAATTTTTTTACTTTTAGCCAAATATAAGTAAGAGGCATCGTAAAAAGATAGGTTTTTTTCTAAAGCTAAGTCTAAGACATCGTGAAAATCTAGAAGCTCCTCCTTGATATTAATAGCTAAAAAAGATCGATACAGTCTTTGAGCCTCTTCTTTCTTTATTTTTTTTCGCATTAATTTTGTTCTTAAAGTGTTTCCTACTTCATATTTTAAAAGTGAAGGTGAAATAAAATATATTTCTCCCTTAACTTGTTTTTCAAATATAGAATCAATCGTTGTATTATCCTCATCCAGTAAATAAGCCAGGACAAAAGAAGCATCAATCACAAAGACATTATTAATATTTTCGGCCATAATTTATCATCTCCTTAATTTCTTTAAGGCTTATTTTCCCAAAACCTTTCTTTAATTTAATTATTTCTTTATGTACTTTCATTCTTTTTTGGTTAAGATCGGGTTTTTGATAAACTTTAATCACAGCTTTTCTAACCAAATCCCCAACGGAAGTGCCATTTTTATTTGCCAAAGCAACCAGATATCTAAATACTTCTTCTTCAAATAAGATGTTTGTGCGTTTAGTTAACATATGTATGTGTATGTTATATTATTAATCCATAGCTGTCAATAGCATAATAATCGTATTTAATGTAAAATATTAAAAAATGGAGGAGTCCGATAGTGGTCAATTCGGGGAGTTTGCTAAACTCCTGAGTCGTAAGACTCGCGTGGGTTCAAATCCCACCTCCTCCGCCACGTAAAAAATTCCGAATTAAATAGAATTTTAACGTGGCTGGAACGTTGAAATTTTTATGAAAAATTTCTTACGTTCCGCCTTCCATAAACTTTCTTTAAAAAAATAATATAATTACTCTATTGGAGAGGTCGCATAGTGGCCTAGTGCAGAGGTTTACTAAACCTCCGTCCCTTTACGGGGACCGCGAGTTCAAATCTCGCCCTCTCCGCCACGTAAAAAATTCCGAATAAAACGGAATTTTAACGTGGCTGGGACGTTGAAATTTTTGTTAAAAATTTCTTGCGTCCCGCCTTCAAAAGAATGTTCTATTACATTTATATTCTTCAGAGTTTAAAAAATAATAGTCTGTACATCGGCTATACCTTAGACCTCAAAAAAAGATTCAAAGAACATAATTCTGGTTTAAGTCTGGCAACCAAGCCTTTCATTCCTTACAAATTAATATTTTATGAAGCATTTTTAAATCGTATTGATGCTAAAAATAGAGAAACATATTTAAAAGGTGGATATGGAAGAAAAACTATCAAAGCAATGATAAAAAAATATTTGGAAATGAATCCTAAATTCTTAAAAGAACGTTGAACGTAATAATTTACTTCATAAATTAAACGTTCTTACGTTCCTCACAAAAGTGGGACTTATAAAATGAAATTAGCAAAATACAGAACTCAAAACCTAAATACTCCAAAGGTCAAAAAACGTAAGAGTTCATAAGTCTTGACAAACCATAATATGTCATCCCCATGAAAACGGGGATCCAGTCGTTCTGGATTCCCTCCTTCAAGGGAATTGTACATGTTCAACTAATCGATGACAGATTTGGTAAAGTAGAGCTCTATGAGCGATAGCACTTTAACACGTAATTACGTGAAGCAGATAAGGGAGATGATCGGTGTTTACGAGTTAGTCAAACAGAAGAAGCATGGAGGCTTCAAGTTTGCGTCAGAGGTATTTGAATTTTATAGAATACCAAAGCAAAACTTTTTTAAATTGTATCACCGGTTCAAGCAGACAGGAACTGATGGAAGTTTGCTTCCACTTAAAAGAGGGAGAAAATTTGGTACGATACAAACGATACCAATGATTCAACATAAGATACGGGAGTTACGTAATCAGGGATTTGGAAGATATGAGATATATGATCTCATGCTCCCTCAATATGGAAGATTTATTCCATCTCCATCAACAATTTATCGTATTTTGAGAATATATGGAATTAACAACGTAAGCAAAGAAATGTTACGCCATAAACGAAAGATTATTAAAGAAAAGGCTGGAGAAATGGGACATATGGATTGCCATCAGGTAAAACGAGGCACGGTTGAAGGGATAGATAAAAGATTGTATCTGGTAGGACTTATTGATGATTTTTCAAGGCTATGTGCGGTTGATGTTGTCCCTGAAGTTAAAAGCTTAACAGTTGGACTCAGCACAATTAAACTATTATCTATGATCTATCAAAATTATGGAATCAAATTTGAGGATATGTTAACTGATAATGGAGCTGAATTTAAGGGAGAATATCATACTATTCTTGAGACGTTAAATATTAAACAAAGACATACTAAACCATATAGACCACAAACAAATGGCAAGATGGAGAGATTTTGGAAAACAATTGAGAGCGAATTATTAGAAGAACAAGTATATTCATCTATAGATGAATTAAAAGAACAGATATTTAATTACATGATTTATTACAATCATTTACGTTATCATCAAGGAATACAACGTAAACCAATTCAATCATTATTAATTTCGTCATCGAAATTGTGAACATGTACAGGAATGACAGGGGTGATGAAAATAATAGTCTGTGTCAAAGAGTGTGAATTCTTAATTATTAAAAATATGGATCCAAGTGCTATACTATCTCTAATATAGAAGGTGCCGTTAAATTATTTGAAGCGGTTCAAGCACTAAGTTTTGAAGCAAAACGAGCAATTACCCGCTCTTCTTTTTTAGCAATAACCGCTGCATATTTATATTTTGCCGGTAGTAATAAAGGAAAACCGAAAAAACAAAAATAAATTTAACTTCCTGACAAACTTTATATCGATTTTTCAGCTTTTGCTATAATTTATCTGTGAAAAATATTTACTGCACTATCTATCTTACTCGTCATGGGGAAACGGAGTGGAATGAAAAAAAACTGATTCAAGGACAAAAGGATATTCCTTTAAATGAAAAAGGTAGGAAGCAGGCGGAAAAATTATCAGGAAAATTGAAAAAGGTAAAATTTGATGCAATTTATTCTTCAGATTTAAAAAGGGCAACCGAAACCGCCAAAATAATCACTGATAAAAGAAAGTTAAATATAATTAAATCAATGGCTCTTCGAGAAAGATATTTTGGCAAATACGAGGGGGTTTCCTTTAAAAAAAGTAAAGTAATTTTTGAAATTATTAATAACTTAAAGACAAACGAAAAAAAGGACGCAAAAGTAGAAGATGAACAAAAAATGATTAAACGTTTTATTAATTACATACGTGAAGTTTCTGTTCAAAATCTGGGTAAAACTATTTTGATAGTCACACATGCCGGTCCAATAAGGCTTTTTCTGATCAATTTGAGCTTTAGAATTTATAAAAATTTATCAGAAGGTGATATTAATAATTTATCTTACGTTCAACTAATAAGTGATGGTGTTAGTTTTGAGATAGAGAAAACAAAGGGGATAAAATAATGAAAAAATACTGCACTATCTATCTTTCTCGTCATGGTGAGACGGAGTGGAATGAAAAAAAATTAATTCAGGGGCTTTCAGATATTCCGCTGAATAAAAAAGGGGAAAAGCAGGCAAAACAATTAGGAAAACAATTAAAAGATATTGATTTTGATGCCGTGTTTTCTTCTGATCTGCTTCGGGCAAAAAATTCCGCTAAGATAATTGTTGCAGAAAAAAAACTAGCAATTATAGAAATAAAAGCACTAAGGGAAAGGTTTTTTGGCCGGTTTGAAGGAAAGCATCTTAATGAGATGAGAAAAACATTTGGAGAAGTTATGCTGGTCACAAAAGAAAAGCAAAAAAAATTAAAACTTTATGATGTGGAGAATGACGAAGAAATTGCAGATCGTCTGATTCCATTTATGAAAAAAACAGCACGAAAATATTCCGGAAAAAAAATATTAGTGGTCACTCATGGAGGATTATTAAGAGCATTTTTAAGCTACGTTGATTATAAAATTCCTGAATATTCTGATCGTCCGATGAAAAATACCGGATATCTTATAATTGAATCAGATGGAAAAGAATTTAAAATCAAAGAAGAAAAACTTTTTTGAGACAGAAAATAAATATGCTTGTTAAATTAATTCGCTTTCAACCAAAGTGGCGTAAAGATTTGTGGATATTTGGGATTCGGATAGTTGTTTGTAAAAAATCATCGGATTAAATAAATTGATAATACCTGATATTGATTCTTCTACGATTGGTAACCCTTGTTCTTGAAGAAAAATATTTAATGCTCGCAGGAAGATAAAAGAACCTGTATATTTGATTTGCCTATTATTATCCCGTAAAACATGTGTTTGATAAGCGGCAGAAAGCAAGGGAAGCGTATTAGTTGGATCCTGATTATAAAGTTCTTCGTAGAGGATATGATTCTGTTCATTCAAACGCATTGAACCATATTCTTTAGCCATTAAGCTGGTAATTTTTAATAAATCAGAAGGATTTTTCATAACTTGACCAATTGGAAGAAAAGTAAGTAATTTTGTTTCAAATGCAAGTTTAAGAAACAGGAATGGATCATATGTAAGTCCGACTAAAAAACCAGAAATAATACCAGATAGCCTAGTTTGTAATTGATTACCATCTTTTAATGATTTTAACCAGTTTTGTTCTGTAACCGCATGTTGATTAGCCCATGCTAAGTTAATTTGTTTTAGAATCTCTGGCAAAGAATAGTTACCAAAAAATGCTTGAGTTTTATCGCTAAAATCATTAAACCACATAGTTTTTTGATATGCTGTTCGCAAACGAGCATTAAAAGTATTTAAAAATAAATTTGAACTATATCTATACAAAGTTCTAAATAAATTAGGAGATTTTGAAAGATCAGGTAGGTCCGTTTCATAAGACATCAATATCTTTCCATCGCTTGTTTTATGGATATGACCTAAAGAAATTATGTCAAAAGGAGCGGCTGCACCAGAAAGTCGAAAATTAGTTGCGTAACCTTCGTTTTCAGGTGCTTGAACAAAATCTACTTTTAAGATAGATTTACCAAAATAATTAAAATCAACAACAACAGCTTTAACTGGGTGATCATTTGGATCACCGTGCTCCTTATAACTGACAATGATATTATAATCATCATAGGGTTGTTTAGTTCTATGTCCTATTTTTTCTAAAGAGATCACTTCTTCTTCTGACTTTAACATATAAAATCCTTGTGACTGTAAAGAAGAGAGAACGGTTGAAAAAACATCTCTAGCGGTAAGATTTTCTTTAGGTTTAAAAATAATATCCAAATCAGGTCCACCACTTAAATGTTGTACAACTTCCTGTTCTAGTGGATCCAAATTTGAATGTTTTTCAGATTGAAAAAATCCAGGAACACTCCAATAACCTGGAGGTGTACCGAGATTAGCTCTTTTTATAGCGCTTCCTCGTATACCAAGAAAACTTTTCTGAAGTCTTGGAGACTCTGAATGTAGGGGATTTTCTCCAACAACATTTTCCAGTTCGGAGGCAATATTAACAACAAAATCAGCAATGTGATTTCCTTTACAAGTAGGATAAAGACCTTCAATAAAACGCCTTAGACCAATTGTTTTAAGTTTTTCAGGTGACGATAATTTTTCACTTTTACATATACGTTCAGTCATAAATTTACGTAATGATTATTAAATACAAATCCTTGATTCTTTTTAGTTTTTATAAGTTGGCGATCTAGTCCTAATTTGATTAATTTGTTTCTTAATCGTTTTATAAATTGGTCTAAGGCCCAGTCAGAGAAATCAGAATCATTCCATAAAATCGTTCCTAATTGATTGCGAGTGATAAGCCTACTAGTTTGATTTAGAAAAAACCTTAATCCTTTTTTTTCAGTTTTACTAAAAAAATAATCAACGGGAAAAGAATTTAGAAAAATCTTTTGGTCCTTACCTAAAGATAAGTTATTTTCTTTAACTGTTTGTTGGCTGATAAATTTACTTAGAAGTGGTGAAATAATATTTGATGTTTCTAAATAACTTAAAACAGTATTTTCTTCGTCCGTGAAATTTACTTCTTGCTTAATGAATTTTTTAAAAACCTGTTTTTCCTGCTCTTCTAATTCATTATAAGTAACTTTAAGACGAAAAATCATTTCTTCATGGTCGAATAAATTTTTTGTGTTTTTGGTTTTCGCGTAATACCTTACTGCTTCTTTTATAAGCCAGAGATCGCCACCACATTCTTTAAGGATAAGATTTTTTATATGAACTGAAACTTTAGTTTTTAATTTTTGTTCAATATAAAAAAGAAATTGTTTTGGATCAACTTGATTATATTTAGGGTAAAAAAGTATATTTTGAAATAAATATTGATATGGAGAAAGAGCTTTCATATTCCAAGGATAGGTAATATTATGTTGGAAAAAGAATATCAAAGAAAGATTTTTATTTTTTCTGACTAAGTCATTAAAATAAGTCAAAAAGGCCTGTTTTTCCTCAAGCAGACAATCAGCATTGGTGATTAAGAAACAGGACAGCCTTTTATTATTTATTTCAGATAATTCTATATCTTCTGGGTCGTCAAGAAAATAACTTTTTAAATCAACTATCTTCAAGGTGGCTCTATTTTTTAGTTGATTAATACGATAACCATGCTCTCTTTGAGTTAGTCCTATGATGCTTCCACATTCGTTTCGATTTATTACATCATCTATAAAATTAGAAAAGCGTGAAAAAGTTTTCTCAGAAATCGGGGATATAGATTTTCCCATAGCCCCATAGTATATCAAACTTTTGTCAAAATGACAAGATTTCGTCAGATTTGCCGTCAAGCATATTAAAAATAATCAATATAAAATTACGAAATATGAAAAGTTTAGAAATCATTTTAAACGGAAATCCAGATAGTGCGCTAGGAAATATTTCAAGATCGGTGATGGCATTTGCAATTCCGATGGCATTAGGACTTGGTGGAGCTGTTGTACAAAATTTAACTAAGCCTGAGTTGGGCATTGTTCCACCGCTTTTGACAATGCTTGTACCGACAGCAATCGGAATTCTGGAAATGTTTCGTCAGTTTAGAGTTACGGATAAAAAGAATGAGGAGATAGATAGAAGAAGTGAAGCATTAATTATAGAAGCATTTAAAGATTTTACAAATGTCGACAGTGGAAATATACATCTTTATCGACGTAAAAAAAATTAAAATTTTTGAATATAGAATATGGCAGGTATAACAGAGGAAAAGAGACATCATATATTAGTCGTAGATAATACAGACGTAAAACTTAACGAGCTGGCAAGAAAAAGATGTTTTGAGGCAATTAAAGAATCAGGAACAAATGTTGATTCTATGGAGCCAGTGACAAGAGAAGAGGCATTAAAACATGTTGCTGATGCATTTGGATGGCAAGATTTTATAGAAAAAGGTGGTTTGGAATGGCATTATTACGAGGGAAGCCTTAAAAATAGAAAAAATGAATTAATTGGTATTGCTGTTGTTGGGCCAAGGAATCCAATTAATCCAAGAAAAGGCAAGGTGGGGGCTATAGGAATAAAAGGCGGGTTTATCTCTTTAGGACATTTTTAATCTTCAACCATCTTGTCCTAACCTCGGAGATTGAGTATCGGGTGGCATATCGAGATTTCTAAGTTACTATTACAATCTAATCCTCTGTTTTTGTAGGTTATAACCTACTGACAAAGAAAAAATATTATGATAAAAATTATTTTATGGGGCGATACTCAAGGGAAGAATTGATAACATTAAGAGATTTTTATGTTAATCTTTCAGTGACGTGGATTGGGGGTGGGGTTGTAGGATCGATTTTTACAAATGTTGTAATAGTTCAAAAACTGATTTATACTATGGTTGGATTAAGTTTTGGTATACTTTTATTGAAATTAGCTTTAGATATATCAAAAATTTTAAAAAAATATGATTAAAGACTTCCCAAATTATTATTTATCAGCATCGATAATTATGGCGATTCTTTCATTATTTATTTATTACCAAGTTAAAAAAAGTTTTAAAAAATGACGATTTTTGGAGCAAATCCATTTTTATTTTTTGGGGCGATCCTCACCCTTGTTGTTGCCTATTTTGTCATAAACAAGAAAGATTAATCCATGACTGCGAGAGAGTATAATTGAAAAATGAAACAAAATTATTTTTTAAGTAAGTCAATTCTTGAAGAAATTACTAAGGCTCAAAATATTCTCATCAACATTCACAGAAATCCTGATCTGGACTCGATTGGGTCGGCGACGGCGGTGTATCAGGCTTTAATTAAGATGAGAAAAAATGTAACCCTAGTTTGTCCTCATGAAATTCCGGAAAATTTTAAATTCCTAAAAGGAGCAGATAATGTTGAAACGGTTGATTTTAGTGGTTGGGGGGGG